>WNFU01001141.1_pt1 | contig 65739 bp, 49 predicted proteins | sample 5400121 | NCBI WGS metagenome assembly WNFU01 (sample SAMN13153360, study PRJNA577476) | soil metagenome | isolation source: 100 cm soil or saprolite under grassland replicate 1 | place: USA:California | collected 2016-06-15 | reverse complement strand
GGTACGGCGGGTACTGGTACGGGCCGCGACTAGGCGTCGGCCTGCGGTTCGGCGGGCCGTTCTTCGGACCGCGGTGGCATCGCTAGAGCGAGGAGAAGGGTGAAGTCGAAGGGGAGAGGACCGGTGGCCCTCTCCCCTCCTGTGGCGCGGAAGGTAATTCGGTTTCAAGTTCCACCACTAGAAGCATGACCACTCCACTGACTCCCACCTCGCCTCTCGACCACCTCTATCCGACGCTGACGGCGGCGCAGCTCGCCCGCATCGCCGCGCACGGGCGCCGGCGCCGGGTCGAGCAGGGCGAGGTGTTGGTGCAGGCGGGCGAGCAAACGGCGCGTCTCTTCGTCATCGTGGCGGGCCGGATCGACGTCGTCCGTCCGTCCGCCGCCGGCGAGGAGGTCGTGGCGTCCTTCGGCCCGGGGATGTTCACGGGCGAAGTCACGATGCTGTCGGGCCGCCGCGGCCTCGCCCAGATCCGGGCCGGAGCAGTCGGTGAGGTCATCGAAGTCGGTCGCGACGACCTGCTGGCGCTCATCCAGAGCGACGGCGAGCTGAGCGAAATCCTCATGCGCGCCTTCATCCTGCGCCGCGTGGAGCTGATCGCCCGGGGAGTCAGCGACGTCGTGGTCCTCGGCTCGCGTCACTGCCAGGGGACGCTGCGCATCCGGGAGTTCCTCACCAGAAACGGGCATCCGTACACGATGATCGACCTCGACCGCGATGCCGGCGTCGAAGCGCTGCTCGATCGCTTCCACGTCAGTGCCGCCGACGTGCCTGTGGTAATCACGTGCGGCGAGGTCGTGCTGCGGAACCCGACCAATCAGCAGATCGCCGACGCCCTGGGCTTCAACGACGCGATCGATCAGACGCATGTCCGGGACCTGGTGGTCGTCGGTGCGGGACCCTCAGGGCTTGCGGCGGCGGTATACGGTGCGCCGGAAGGACTGGATGTCCTGGTCGTGGAGTCGACCGCGCCTGGGGGCCAGGCCGGCGCGAGCTCGAAGATTGAGAACTACCTCGGCTTTCCGATGGGGATCTCCGGCCAGGAACTGGCGGGGCGCGCGTACATTCAGGCGGAGAAGTTCCGTGCTCAAGTGATCATCGCCAAAGGCGCGACGCGGCTCGCCTGCGACCGCAAGCCGTACGCGCTCGAGCTCACCGACGGGCAGCGGCTCCCGGCGCGCGCGGTGATCATCGCCACGGGCGCCGAGTATCGCCGGCTCCCGATCAACAGCCTGCCGCGGTTCGAAGGCGCGGGGGTGTACTACGCCGCGACCTTCATGGAGGCGCAGCTGTGCGCCGGTGAAGAAGTGATCGTCGTGGGCGCCGGCAACTCGGCGGGCCAAGCCGCCGTATTCCTCGCGCGGACCGCCCGGCGAGTGCACATGCTGATCCGGTCCCAGGGATTGGCCGACACCATGTCGCGCTATCTCATCCGCCGCATCGAAGACCATCCTGCCATCGTCCGCCACGTGCACACGGAGATCGTGAGCTTCGAGGGGAACGGTCACCTCGAGCGGGTGGGCTGGCGCGACAACCGAAGCGGGCGTACCGAGACACAGGGAATCCGGCATGTCTTCGCCATGACGGGCGCGGTGCCCAGCACACGGTGGCTCGCTGGGTGCCTCGCGCTCGACGCCAAGGGGTTCATCAAGACGGGACCGGATCTTTCGCCCGAGGATCTGGCCACCGCGCGCTGGCCGCTCGCGCGCCCTCCTCATCTCCTCGAGACGAGTCTCCCCGCGGTATTCGCGATCGGCGACGTCCGCGCCGGGAGCCTCAAGCGTGTCGCGTCGGCCGTGGGCGAGGGCTCGATCGCGATTGCCGCCGTCCACCAGGTCCTACACGAGTAAGAGAGGTCGACGATGTCCGACGGTACCTGCGCTCATCTCGGTGCCATCACGACCGTGAGGCACGCCACACGCCGGGAGTGTGCCGAGTGCGTGAAGATGGGCGCGCAATGGGTGCATCTGCGCACCTGCCAGTTGTGCGGCGCCACCCTGTGCTGCGATAGCTCCCCCAACCGCCACGCCTCGAAGCACGCGCGGTCGACCGGGCATCCGGTGGTCGCGTCGGCGGAGCCAGGGGAGCGGTGGCTGTACTGCTATCCGGACGACGGCTTCGCGGAGTATTGAGACGAGGAGGAGCATCGGGAGAAGACCATCGGGAGGCCAAGCAGGTGACGCTCACCGGCGACCGTACAGATGCACCGTCGCCGTGCCCCGCCGGCCGCCCGGGATGCTGCGGTGGTAGAAGTCGATCCACCGGACGATGCGGGCGGCGCCCGGGAGGGCGATCGTGCGGCTGCGCGAATTGCCTTTGAAAAAGAACTGCGTGACGGGCGCAAACGTCTTGCCGTCGCCGAACGTGAACCTCACGTCGAACATCTCCAGGTCGCCGCCCTCGACCACGAGGCGGACGTGCTTGAACCGGCCGTCCCCCGAGGCCCGGAGGACGTCGTGTTCCACACGGGAGTCCACACGCCGCGACCCAAGGTGCACCCAGTTTCCCTGGAGGGCGGTGGCGGCGAGGGCGGGAAGCAGCGCGAGGCCGAAGAGCGTACCGTTCCAACTCATCGAAACGTATCCGTTTTCCTTCGGTCTCAGCGCGCGCACCTCGACCAGGGGGTCGTCAAACCATGGGGCGTGGAGAGGCGGCCGTCAAGGAAACCGGGGAACCGCGCTGGGAGCTTGGTGGCGCGCTGGCCATACCGGGTTGCTTGCTGGCGGTCTGCTCCTTGGCGCGGTCGTACCCTTCACGCTCCTCGGTATCTCGCCCACCAACCGGCGGCTGCTTGCGCCGAGCCTTGACCCGGAGTCCGCGGAGGCCGCGGCGTTACTGCGGCGCTGGGGTCGGCTGCATGCCGTCCGGAGCGCCCTCGGCGCCCTGGCCTTCGGCACGCTTCTAGTCTGCGTCGCGCAGACGTGACCGAAGGTCGTGCCGCTACCGGCGGCGAGGCCGGAAGCGGTCCCAAGGACAAGAGGTTGTAGTCTCCCCGCCGCGCCTGCTTCCGGTGCATGGCGACGGCCCATTTCTGGTGCGCTGCGAGCCCGCGCGCCATTGCACACTCTCCACACCTCGTGCCGTCGCGCCGGATCGCTCGAACGTCGGCGCCCGCTTCCTGAACGCATTCTGCAGCGTTCCTTCGGCACGCCCCCCGATTCGTCGCGCGACCGCATCGCGGATCCTCGGCGCGCGGCGCCGCTGCGTCACGTACGCCCGATTGACGCAGGGTCAACGCACATCCGAGTCACGGCACAGCGATTGCAAAGCCGCCGGCCCCGTTGGCCAAGAATATTGAGAGTGAGCCATGCACCAAGGACCAAATCCTAGCGAGATGACGCGCCCGCGCCCACGGCCGGGATGAGCCTCGGCGCCCGGGAAGTCCGGGTGAACGTCCGCGCCGCGGCTCTGAACCGCCTCGATTTGTTCGTCATCGGTGGGCTCCCGGTGGACTACACCTTCCCGCACATCCTCGGGTCGGACGGGGCCGGGGTGGTGGACGCGGCGGGTCCAGAGGTCACGGCCGTCCGTCCGGGGGACGCCGTGATGATCAACCCCGGGGTGTCGTGCTACGCCTGCGAGTTCTGCCGGGCGGGCGAGCACTCGCTGTGCGTGGACTATCGGGTCCTCGGCGAGCACATGCCCGGCACCATGGCGGAATACGTGGTCGTGCCCGAGCAGAACGTCGCCCGCATCCCCCGGCTCGAGCCGGAGCTGACCTGGGCCGAGGCGGCAGCGTTTTCGCTGGTCACGCTCACCGCCTGGCGCATGGTCGTGACCAGGGCGCGGGTGCAGGCGGGGGAGTGGGTGCTCGTGTGGGGGGTCGGGGGCGGCGTCTCGCTCGCCGCTCTGCGGGTCGCGAAGCTCCTGGGCGCGCGTGTGATCGCGACGTCGTCGAGCGACGCGAAGCTCGAGCAGGCCCGGAGCCTCGGGGCCGACGCCGTGTTGAACCACCGCGCGCAGCAAGTGGCGCGGGAAGTCCGGGCCCTGACGGACCGCCGCGGCGCCGCCATCGTGGTGGACACCGCCGGGGCGGCGACGTGGGAGGAGTCTCTCAAGTGCCTCGCGAGGGGCGGTCGGCTGGTCACGTGTGGGGCGACCACCGGCCCGACCGTGAGCACGGACGTGCGGCGGCTCTTCTGGCACCAGTACACAATCCTCGGCTCGACGATGGGCAACGAGGCGGAGTATCGCACTGCGGCGCAGGCATTGAGCGAGGGCAAGCTCCGCCCGGTCGTCGACCGCCTCTACCCCCTGAGCGAGGCGCGGGCGGCGCTGGAGCGGCTCGCAGGCGGTGGCCAGCTCGGGAAAGTCGTCGTGCAGATCTGAAGTTACGCGAGACCAAAGGGACGGACATGCGGAGAGCGCTGGTGCTTTCGGGCGGCGGGGCGAGGGCGGTCTGGGAAGTGGGAGCCTGCCAGCACCTGATCCTCGAGCGGCGCTACTGGTTCGACGTGATCGCCGGGGTCAGCGCGGGCGCGGTCAACGGCGCCGCGCTGGCCCATGCCCACGACCCGCCCGGGCTCGAGAGCGAGCTCGAGCATCTCCGGTCCGTCTGGTTCGGCGTTCGCGGCGGCCGCGACATCTATCAGCGGCGCCCGCTCGGCGCCCTCGGGATGGTGCTGGGGAGGAGCTCGAGCCTGCACGACGTCGGCCCGCTGCGCCGGCTGCTCACGCGGGAGATCGATCCTCCGCGGGTGGCCGCGTCGCCCGTCCGGCTGCGCATCGGCTACGTGGACCTGCTGTCCCGTCGCTACCGCACGGCCCGAAACGACCACCCGGCGCTGGTGGACGCCGTGCTGGCGAGTTGCGCGCTGCCGCTCGTCTTCCCGCCCGTCCCGCTGGGGAACGGCCAGGAGTTGGGGGTGGACGGCGGCGTGCGCAACGTCACGCCGCTTGCGGACGCAGTGAGCGCGCTCACCGAGGGGAAGGAATCCCCTGATGAGCCGGACGAGGTCTGGGTGCTCGTTCCCGAGCCGTTGCGGCGCATTCGACGGAGCGCCATCGGCCACTGGCTCGGTGTGGTCCTGCGGTCGTCCCTCTGCCGGTCGAGCGAGGGCACGTTCGCGGAGGCCCTCGAGCGGCGCGACGTAACGCTGCGCGTGCTGCACCCGCGGCAAGAACTGCCCGGCGCCAGCCTCGACTTCGATCCCGCGAAGCTGCGGGCGTGGTACGAGGACGGGCTGCGCACCGCCCGTGAGGCGGAGGCCGCGGAAGCTGCCGCCTGACGTATCGCAGTGCAATCGAAGCGAACCGAGTTACTCAACTCTGCAAATACGGAGGCTCGTGCCCACATGGTGACCCTACTCGTCCCGAAGAAAGAGAACGAGCGAAGACAGCGGCGACTGGTCGAGTACCGGATGGAGGACGGTCTCGCCATTGTCGAGCTGAACGATCCGCCCGCCAACGCGTACACCTTCGAGATGTTGCGAGAGCTCGACGACGCGGTGGTGCGGGCCCGCTTCGACGACGACGTGCACGTCATCGTGCTGCGCGGAGGCGGCGACCGCTTCTTCTCCGCCGGGGCCAACATCCGCATGATGCAGCGGGTGAGCCCGCGCTTCTTGTATTACTTCAGCTTATACGGCAACGAGACGCTGAACCGCCTCGAGCACACGCCCAAGCTCACGATCGCGGCGCTGAACGGTCACGCGGTGGGCGGGGGACTCGAAATGGCCCTTGCCTGCGACGTCCGCGTCGCCAAGGAAGACGGCGGGAAGATCGGTCTCCCCGAGGTGAACCTGGGCGTGCTCCCCGGGCTGGGGGGGACGCAGCGCCTCGCGAAAGCGATCGGGAAGCACCGCGCGATCGAGCTCATGGGCAAGGGCGAGACCTTCTCCTTCGACCGCGCCAAGGAGCTGGGCCTGGTGAACGAGATCTTCCCGGCCGAGACCTTCTGGGACGACGTGGTCCTCTACGCGAAGCAGTTCTGCCCGCCGCACAAGGCGGCCAAGACCGTGGGACTGATCAAGCGCGCCGTGCAGTCGGGCGCCGAAGCGACGCACGACGTGGGGCAGGCCCTCGAGCGGGAGCTGCAGCAGCAGCTGTTCGAAAGCCGCGACGCCCGCGAGGGGATCGCCGCCTTCAACGAAAAACGGATGCCCGAGTTTTCGGGCCGATGAGCTACGCCGACCGCAACGTCGTGCGGGCACTCGCCGATGATCGAGCGACCTCACGAGTTCAACCGCATCCTCCTCGCGTTTTCCCCCGCAAGGTGGGGAGCGCTAGTCCGATGCGAGGAGGGCACCTCGGGCTTGTCGCGCGTCGGGTTCCTGCTTACCGGCCGTTGCCCGCACCCGGGACGTGAGCGAAAACCACGATGCACCCCGTAGCCTGGAAGCCGAACGGGGTGCAGGCCGTCGGATTGGCATTGGCTGCAACGACCGCAAATATGAGATTGTTCTCCGCCGCGGCTGCGGGGTTCGTCGCTCCAACGGCGGGCACATACTGGAGCACCTTGCTGCCGCGCGCGTCGATCACGCCGAGGGAGTTGGGACCGGGGGGAGTGGTGCTGAAGTTCGCTCCCGTCACGTAGAAGTTGCCGTCCCCGGAATTGTACCAGGTCTCATTCCCGCCGCCGACCGGCAGGATGGCCGTGATATCGCCGGTCCACGTGTCCATGAGGAGCGCCCTCCCGCACCCCGGTATCACCATTCGTCCGTCCGGCCCGAGCGCTGGGTCATTGATGCCGAAGAGCCCCCCGGCGGTGGCAGTGAGCCCGAGCGCTTGGCAATCGATGTCGTACTGCTTTTCGATCGCAAATGGCGTGACCGTGGGATCGACGACGGCGACATACTGCTGGAATACCGTTGTGCCCGATAGCCTCCCCGAGACGGCGGTCAGGATGCGGTGCTGCCCGGAGTCCCACAACGGCGCTTCCTGGCCTCTGCGATCAGTAAACGAGAGGGTGCCGAGAACCGTGTACGGGGGGATGGCGGAAACGAAGGTGCCGTAGGTGTCGATCGCGGGGAACGTAGCACCGCCGTGCTTGCTGGTATCCAAGGGAGAAGGATTCTGGACGAAAATGATCCGATGCTCGGGATCGTACGTGATTTCGTTGGTGCGCTGGCAGTTGTGCACGGTCCCGTTGTCGCACGCCGGGATGGCGGTGCTGATCGTTGCGACGATCGCCTGGGTGCCCAAGTCCACCACCTTCACGGCGCTGATGCCGTCCGACACCCAGGCGCGCCCGTCCCCGCTGAGCGCGATGCTGTTCGGCCCGGACGTCGCGGCGACCCCGGTCGCCCCGACAAAGCCCCCTACGCTGCCCACATAGTCGTGGGACACGACGTCCCAGATGTACACGCTGCCGTTCGCGAGCTCCGTGAGATACAGCCTTCCACCCTCGACCCAGGACTTCGTGCCGTTCTGAATCGGCTTGCTGCCTGGCGGAAGGGTGAGCGCGCAGAGCGCCGCGACGGGCGCGTTGGGCCGGCGGGCCAGATGCCTGCCCGGTTTATCTGTGCACGCCTTACTGAGTCCCGGCGCCGAGCTGCGGTCGAACGAGAGCAGCGGCCCTGGGTCCGATGCCTCTTCGGGCCCGCAGCTCAGGGACAACGCGCCGAGGAAGGTAAGGAGGCACGTCGACAACCGCGTCGTGGGCTTCATGGAATTGGGTCCTTCGTGAGGTTTGCCCTGGTCGCTCGGGGCTAACCTGCTGGCGGCGGGCCGTCTGTCAAGGAGCCGGCGCCCGAGAGTTGGGCCAGCTCACGATCGTGCCGCCGCGCGAGCAGCCACTGAGCGCTGCACGCTCCGATGAGCGCCAGAAACATGTCCCACTGGGTGTCCCAGACGTCGCCCTGCGTCCCGAGGAAGTCGGTAGCGGCCTCGCCCCCGGCAAGCGCGGCCCACCACTCGACGAACTCGTAGCACGCGCTGATCGCCAGCGCGACGCTGGCGACGAGGAAGAACAGCCACCCGCCGGGGCGGAGGGGCGTGCGCCGGAGGAGGATCTCCCGGGCGATCATGGCCGGGACGAATCCCTGTGCGAAGTGGCCAAGGCGGTCGTAGTGATTGCGTGTGAAGCCGAACAGCTCCTGAGCCCAGAACCCGAGCGGCACGCGCGCGTAGGTGTAGTGACCGCCCACCATGAGGATGACGGCGTGCAGGAAGATCAACCGGTACAGCAAGGGCGTCAGGGGGAACCGTCGGGCGGTGGCGATGAGTAGCGGCACGCCCACGAAGATCGGTGCGACCTCCATGACCCAGGTGGGGCGGTCGTAGGGGCGGATGGCGCTCAGCGCGAGGGCGCCGAGCAGTGCCGCCAGCAGGATCGACAGCTCGGATCGGCGAGGCGTCACGGGCGTCGGCACCCCGCTAGCTCCGGTAAAGCGCCAGGTTCGCGAGGCACGGCGTATCGAGCGCCGCGTCGATCGCCAGCCGCACGCGGCTGGACGTCACGGCCGGAAAGCGGTCGAGTTTCTTGTGGCCAATCGTCGTCCCGCGCGCGAGCGTCGTCCACGCGCCCCCGCCCCCGCTCCCGGTCCACGCCTGGAGCGTGTAGCGCTCCACGTTCTGCCCGTGCGCGATCGCCTCCTGGAGGCACGCGAGGTCGAACGTGGCCGGGTGCGCGAGCTCGAGCTCCACCCACCCGGTCGTCACGCCGGCGGCCGGGCGCCAGAACGAGTCGGGGTCTCCATCGGCGACGTGTGCTGCGGGATGCGCCTGCTCCTCGCCGCCGTTCGTGTGCGCCCGCGCGCCCGCGGCGAGGTTGGTCGCAAAGATGGCGCGCCGCCGCTCGCCGAACTCGGCGATCCGCGCCACGTCCGCCGTGTGGAAGAGACCATCCCGGGTGGGGGGGACGTTGAGGAGGAGCCCCGCGTTCCGCCCCACGCTCGAGCAGTACAGCTCCACGAGGTTCTCCGCCGTGCGGACCTTGTCGTCCTCATTGTCGTGCCAGAACCACCCTGGGCGGATCGACACGTCGGCCTCGCCCGGACGCCACACGCTCCCGTGCGCATCTCCGTGCTGGAGCGCGCGGGTGATGGAATCGCCGCTCACCCCGGGGTACGGCACCGTGGCTGGATCGACGGTGCACCAGTTCGGGTCGCCCGCGATCCCCTTCTCGTTCCCGACCCATCGGATGTCGGGCCCCGCGTCCGAGAAGATGACTGCCTTCGGCTGGAGCTTCCGGACGATCCCATGGACGCGCGGCCAGTCGTACTCCTGCCGCCTCCCGTTCGGCCCCTCGCCGTTCGCGCCGTCGAACCAGACCTCCACGATGGGACCGTACCGAGTGAGCAGCTCGGTGAGCTGTCGCGCGTAGAGGTCGTTGTACCGCGGTGAGTCGCCGTACGACGGCTCGTGCCGGTCCCACGGGGAGAGGTACAGTCCCACGCCGAGCCCCGCCGCGCGACACGCGTCCACGAACTCGCCCACCACATCGCCTCGTCCGTCGCGCCACGGACTCGAGCGCACCGAGTGAGTGGTCGTTTCCGTCGGCCAGAGGCAGAAGCCGTCGTGGTGCTTGGCGGTGAGGATCATCGTGCGGAATCCGCCCGATTGCGCCACGCGCGCCCATTGCCGGGCATCGAGGCGCGCCGGGTGGAAGATGCGGGGATGCTCCGTCCCGTCCCCCCACTCGCGGTCGGTGAAGGTGTTGACGGTGAAGTGGACGAACAGCGCCAGCTCCGCGCGCTGCCACGCGAGCTGCTGCGGCGTGGGGCGCGGGCCATCGGGCTTCGCCGGCCGGCGCCGGGGATCACGTCCCTCCGACCCTCGGCGCCAACCCGAGGAACCCGGGGCCCGCAGCGGGAGGGCGCCGATCGCGAGAGCGGCGGAGGCGCCGGCGGAGAGAAGCTCGCGGCGGTTCACGTCTTACCCACGCTGCAACATCTAACCAGCGCTGGCGTGCCGGGTCAAGGATGAGTCTCCGACGGGCGCGCCGAAGGTGGGTAGTATTCAGTTGTGCGCCAGTTCCGATGCGAAGCCCTGCTGTTCGACCTTGACGGTGTGCTGGTCGATTCTCGCGCCGCTGTCGAGCGGACGTGGCGGCGCTGGGCGCAGCGTCATCAACTCGATCCCGAGCCGCTGCTTCGCGTCGCACACGGGCGCCGCACGTGCGAGACCTTGCAGGCGGTTGCGCCGCACCTCAATCTCGATTCGGAAGTGGCGTGGCTTGAAGCCGCCGAGGTCGCAGGCTCCGCTGGCCTCCGCGCGGTCGAGGGGGCGCTGCGACTCCTGTCGCTCCTCCCGGTCACCGCGTGGGCGGTCGCCACCTCCGGAGGGCGTGTGCTCGCCCGACGGCGCTTGGAGGCTGCTGGTGTGCCGGTCCCGAAGGTCCTCGTGACGAGCGAAGACGTGGCGCGTGGAAAGCCCGCGCCAGACGCCTATCTGCTGGCCGCTCAGCGTCTTGGCCACGAACCAGCAGCATGCTTGGTATTCGAGGACGCTCCGCCGGGCGTGGCCGCCGGTCGCGCGGCGGGCGCCCGTGTCGTGGCGCTCACAACAACTCATCCAACGGAGCAGTTGCTGGACGCAGACGCGGTGATCCCAAACCTTGCCGGTATCGAAATCCGTGCCGAGAGCCCCGGCTTCCTCGTCGAGATTCCGGGAGGCGCGCCGAGGACCGGCGCTGCCTGACGCAAGGCGCCAGCTCTAGTAGCGGACCAGCGCTCGCCTAACGTTGCCGAGAGTTGCGAAGACTGCCCACATATTCATACGCGCCGATGTCATACGCCGCTCCCTGCGGGCGGACGTGGCCGTCATAGTCAACTGTGACATCGGAGAGTGTCAGGCCCGTATCGATCGCGGGGCTTCCGGACTGGAGATGGAAATCGAAAGTGGATGCATTGACCAACTTCGGGTCCGTGGAGGGGAGGTTCCCGCTGAACGTCACCCCGGACGTCGAACCGCTGCTGACCGTGTCAGGATACGCCACATTGTTCCGAACGGTCGTATTTGAATGGGACGAAACCGCAAAGACGATCGCGACGTTCGTCGGATCGTAGAAGATGTTGTTGTCAATGCGGGAATTCACAAGCGAGGCGTTCACAACGATGTGGCCGTCCGTATACGGATTCGCAAAAGCAAACGTATTGTTCTCTATGTTGACGTTCTCAAACGTCCCGCCGTATAACTGAATCGCATATCCGCGTTTCATGTTATAGAAGATATTGTTCCTGATCGTGATGTCGCCGGCTGCGTCTTCAAGCGAAATCGGATGGTCGTGATCCTTATAGTAGGTCGTCGTCGGGACGCAGCCGTTCTCGCCCGGAGCGAACCTGCCGATATCGTGGATGACGTTTCCCTCGATGGTCACATGCGGGTGGAAGGAGGACACGCCTTCCGATCCGAGTGACGATTCGTTGCAATAGCGCCCTATGTCATGGATGTTGTTGCCAACGATTGCGAGATTCTGCCCGCCCAAAAAGTTGCTGAACCCCTGTTCCAAGAAGCCGTAGAGCTCAAATCCCTCGACGCGGACGTAGCTTGCGCCGCTCGCGAACAGCCACCCTTCCCGTATCGTATTGTCGCCGCCCGAGAGTTTCGCGCCCCACTTGTGTTCCGCCTGAAAGGTGACCCATGCGGCGGATGTGCCGCCTCTTTCAAGGGTGATCGGGCTGCTGTATATGCCGTCCCGCACGATAACCGTGTCTCCGGGATTCACGACATCAGCGGCGTGTTGGATCGTGCGAAACGGCGCTGTCGCCGTTCCAGGATTCAAATTGGAGCCGGTCGTGGCGACGTAGTAGTTTCCAGTGACGACCGGCCCTCCGCCGTCCGAGCACGCGAGGAGCGCCCCAAGCAGCGTCGCCCCCAGCCGCCGAGCCGCATTTTGGTATCTCGCGTTAGCCGCCATGTCGTCCTTGTCGCCGGGCCCGCCGCCCAGAAGCGAAAACCGGCCGGGTGGGTGCCCCCACTCAGCCGGCCTCGTGATTCGCTCCCCCGAGGCGTGGGCGATCCGACATCGCATCTCGGGGTTCATGCCATCCAGGCTACCTTGAATATGCACCTGATGGCGTCGGTTGCAAAGGGGAGGTTGGCCGAACGGCCTTGGCCCTGGTCGCCCGGTCGCCTTCCGCACCTCCGCGGCGCAACACGGCCACCGGTGAGCCCACAGCCTCACTCGTACCGCAGCGACTCCACCGGATCCACCGCAGCGGCGCGGCGCGCGGGCAGGAAACCGGCCAGGAGCCCCACGCCCACCCGCCCACCAGGATGCCGACGCAGATGAGGGCGATGGGCCACGAAAGCTTCGGGTTCAGGATGTACTGCATCGCCGGGTTGCCTTCCGACGGGATCGCGTCGACCCCGATCACGATGAGCGCCGCCGTCGCGAGTCCCACCAGCCCGCCGGAAACGGCGACCGTCATGGCCTCGAACAGGAATTGCGCCATGATGTGACGCCGGCGGGCGCCGAGCGCGAGCTTGATGCCGATCTCCTGCGTCCGCTCCTTTACCACGACGTACATGATGTTCGCGACACCGACACCGGCGATGAGCAGGGTGAAGGCTCCCACCAGCCCCATGAAGATCTGGATGCCGAGCCCGACGGCGAGGTTTTCCTTCTCGCCTTCGATGAAGTCCCACATGCCCAGGGCCCGCTCATCCTTGGGGTCGAAGCGGTACTTCTGCCCCAGTACTCGGAACAGCTCCGCCTTCACGACGGGTCCCCGGGATGCATCGCGCGGCTGCACGATGAGGTGGTTCACGAACCGGGTTCCATAGATGGTGCGAAAGGTCGAGTAGGGGATCACACCGCGTTCGGCGTCCGGCCCGTTGTTGCTCGAGTCCTGGAACTTCTTCTTCAGCACGCCGACCACCATGAATGGCAAGCCGTCGACGACGACGCTCTTGCCGATTGCGTCCACGCCCTTGCCAAAGATCCGCTCCGCCAGGCCGTTGCCGAGGAACAGCACGCGCCGCTTCTGCGCGATGTCGGCGGCGTTGATGAAGCGTCCGCCCTGGGCCGGTTCCATGTGGCGCATGGCCTCGTGATCGGGACCCACGCCCTCGAGGAATGCGTTGGTGCGGGTCTTGCCCATCTGATACGAGGTCCCCCAGCGCCCGTACGAGATACTCCCGCGGTCGACGTCCGGGATCGCGTTCTCGAGCAGCTCGAGATCCTCCTCCACCAGGCGGATTCGCCGTCCTTGCCCCAGCCCGGCGAACGACTTGCTGGTCTCGCCCCCGTAGACCATGAAGATCCGTTCGCCGGCGCCCAGCAGGCCGTCGCGGACCGTGCGCTTCAGTCCCTCACCGAACGCCAAGAGCAGCACGACCGCGAGCGTCCCCCAGGTCACCGCGAAGAAGGTGAGGAACGCCCGGGTACGCTGCGCCCGCAAGTCCCCGAGGAATTCCTGGAGCAGGATGGAGAACATGCCTAACTTCGCAGCGCTTCCACGGGATCCAGCGCCGCCGCGCGCCGGGCCGGCATCAGGCCGGCCGCGAAGGCAACGACCGCGAGCAACACAAGGGTCGCCGCCAGCACCGTCGGCGAGATGGTCGGTACCCCGACGAACTCCTTGATCGGCAGCCCGCCCAGCGCGGCCACCAGCCCGAAGGAGAGCAGCAGGCCGAGCGTCGCCCCCATCAACACGATCATCAGCGCTTCGGCGAAGAACTGGCGCATGATGTGGGCCCGGGTGGCACCCACGGCGCGCCGGACGCCGATTTCGCGCGTCCGCTCCCGCACGACGATGTACATGATGTTCGCCACCCCGATGCCGCCGACCAGCAGGGTGAAGCTCCCCACGATGGCGAAGAACATGTTGAACGCGACGAACATCTTGCCGAAGCGGGTTTCCCACTCGCTGGTGTCCCAGAAGCCCAGCGCGTCTTTGTCCTTGGGATCGAACTTGTACTTGCGCCCCATCGTCTCGTACACCCGCTGCTCGGCCAGCTTGGTGATCTCCGGCGTCTTCGCGCGGTACACGATGTTGTTGAGGAAGCGGTTGCCGAACAGGGCGTAGTGCGTCGTCGCCGGAATGAAGATCCGGTCCTTGTCCCGCTGCTGATAGGAGGAGTTCTGCAGCTTGGGGCGCATCACCCCCACGATCGTGAACGGCGTGTCGCCCAGAAACACCTGCCGCCCGACCGGCGATTCGTCACCGAACAGCAGCTTGGCCAGCTCGTCGCCCAGCACGGCCACGCGTCTCCGCTCGGCGACGTCGCGATCGTTGATGAAGCGGCCGCCCGCCTCCGCGATGATGTTGCGCATGAGGCCGTACACGGGGAGGATGCCCGTGACGGCGGGCGAGGCCGCCTTGACGCCACGCCGGACGCGTGCGCTCCGCGTGATGAACTCGGGGCTGATGTGCTCGATCTCGGTGACCTCGCGCGCGATCAGCTGCACGTCCTCCGGGCTCAGGCGGATGGGGCGGCCATCTCCGAAGCCGGCGAACGGCTTCGTGGTCCGTCCGCCGAACAGGATGACGATCCGGTCGCCCAACCCGTGAAACCGCTTCTTGGTTTGGCGCTCCAGGCCGACACCGAAGGCCAGCAGCACCACCACCGCCACCGTGCCCCAGGCAATCCCGGCCACCGTGAGGGAGGTGCGGAGCTTCTGCGCCCGCAGGTCGGCGAAGAACTCGCGCCACACGTCAGGTGATCTCGCGCGGCGGCGCTTCGACGATCGAGTCCGTTGCCTGCAGGCCCTCCAGCACCTCGATGTTGATGGCGTCGGAGAGGCCGGTCTTGATCACGCGCTCCTCGGTCTTCCCGGGGCCCGTGCGCACGGTCACGAAGCTCGAGTCGTGTCGGTGGGTGATGAGCCGCTCCGGGATGTACAGCACGCTGTCCCGGCGAGAGATGATCACCTCCGCATTGGCCGAGTAGCCCGCCCGGAGCGTGGCCCCTGCCACCTCGGTCAGGACAATCTCGATCGGGAAGACGGTCGCCTGCTCCTGCTTGTGCGCCTTGAGCCAGATCTTCTCGAGCCGGCCCTGCACGCTCGCGTTGGGCAGTGCGCCGATCTTGATCGTCACCGGCATGCCCTCCTTCAGCCGGCCCACGTCGATCTCGTCCACCGTTCCCCGGAAGATCAGGTCCCGCATGGCCGCCATGCGCATCAGCACCGTGCCGGCCTGGTACGGCGTCAGCGGCACCACGGGATCGCCGATCTCGATGGAGTCCTCGAGGATGTACCCGTCGATGGGGGCGCGGACCACCGTCTCCACCTCCTTGCCGCCGGTCAGCACCTTGCCGCCTTCCTGTAGCGCCAGCCGCTCCTGCGCCAGCGACAGCTGCGAGCGCGACTCGTCCACCCGTCGCTGGGCGATCTCGAGATCGGAGGGGGAAAGCAGGTTCCTGTTGCGCAGCTCCTCCTGGCGGGCCAGTTCGCGCTCCAGGTTCTTGAGCTCGATCTCGCGCAGCTCCACGCTGCGGCGCAGCTCCACCATTTCCAGCGGCGTCGGGTTGGGTGAGATCTCCAGCAGTGGCTGGCCCCGCTTGACGAAGTCGCCCACTTCGGCGAAGCGCCGCCGCACGACGCCCGCCAGGATGGATTTCACGCTGACCTCGACCCGGGGCTCGATGGTGCCGACGGCGAGCGCCTTATCGACCAGGGACCCGCGGACGACCGCCACCGCTTTCAGCCCTTCCTTCTTATTGCGGCCGAGCCTTCCCGTGGCGGCCATGGCGCCCAGGCCCAGGATGGGGACTACAACGGCGAGGATGATGATCGTACGGCGCTTCATCTCAGGGCGGCTCCGGGCAGGTGCGTGGGACGGGATGCGCCCTCTCTTACGGGGCTCGGCGCCGGTAGGTTCCGGCTTTGACGGGCGCCCTCCATCGGCGGAGCGCCTCATTGCGCCGGCTGCCAGGGCGCCTGCAGCTTAAGCGTACGTCTTCCAGATCGCATCCGTGAGCCCACCCTCGGAGCACCTCGACGCGGTCCGCGCCCGGCTGGCGCAGCTGCGGGCGTCCCTCGCCAAAGTCCTCCGCCTGACGGTCGGGAGCGTAGCGTGGGCCCCGCCTCCCTGGGTCGCATCGCTGCGGGCGCGGGAGGCGGCCATTCGCACCCGCGCAGCGGCCAATCCGTCCGCGTTCAGGCGCAACGCGATCCTCGCCGCCGTCGGCCTCGTGGCTCTCTTCACCGCGGTCCAGCTGTGGCGCCATCGCCCTCGGGCCGTGCGCACCGCCTTCGACGTGACCAACCCGGCCGCCACCGACCTCGCCGTGGACACACCGAAACCCAAGCCGCTGCGGGTAATGTTCGAGGCCTCCGTCGCTCCGCTCCGCACCGTGGGCAAGCCGTTGCAGGCGGGCGTCGACATATCGCCCCGGATCGCCGGGACCTGGCGCTGGGTCGGGGACCGTGAGCTCGACTTCGATCCGGCCGAGGATTGGCCGGTGGGCCAGAGGTTCAGCGTGTCGCTCGCCCGCAAAGGATTCGTCGCCTCCACGGTCAAGCTCGAGCGGTACAGCTTCGACTTTTCCACCGCGTCCTTCACCGCGACCGTCTCGTCCGCCGAGTTCTATCAGGATCCGGTGGATCCCAATCTCAAGCGGGTGGTGCTCAAGCTCACCTTCAGTCACCCCGTGGATACTGCGTCGCTCGCCTCGCACGTCTCGCTCCGGATGGAAGGGGAGAGCGGGGGATTCCTCACGGGGCTCCGGTCACTCTCATTCACCGTGAGCGCGGATAAGAGGGGGCTGAACGCCTCGATCCTCTCTGCCCCGCTCGCCATCCCGGCCAAGGACGCGCTGATGCAGGTGGCGGTGGACGCGGGGGTCCGTTCGAGCCGTGGCGGCCCCGGCACGGATCAGAAACTCGAGCAACGGACCCAGATCCCCGGCCTGTTCAGTCTCGCCGTGGAGGGCGCCAAGCTGACCCTCGTCCGCAACGAGCGCTACGAACCCGAGCAGGTCCTCATCCTCTCGACGTCGGCCGATGTGAGCGAAAAGGACATCCAGCAGAACGTGCAGGCATGGGTCCTTCCGGTGTACAATCCCGCCACTCCGGCGGAGCAACGCGTCCGCCCCTACGTGTGGGGCCGGCCCGAGATCATCGACCCCCAGATCCTCAAGGCGTCCACGCCGCTCACCCTGACCCCCATCCCGGCCGAGCGCGAATACACCTCTCACCCGGCGTTCCGGTACAACGCCGACCCGGGCCGGTACCTGTATGTCCGGGTGACCAAGGGCCTGCGGTCGTTCGGGGGCTACGAGTTGGGCCAGACCTGGGACCGCACCACCGTCATCCCGCCGTTTCCCAAAGAGGTCAAGATCCTGGGCAGCGGCTCGCTCTTGAGCCTGAGCGGTGACCGGAAGATCTCCGTGTACAGCCGCGATGTGCCTGCCCTGCTGCTCGACGTCGGCCGCGTCCTGCCCAATCAGCTCCAGCACCTCGTCACGCAGACGAGCCTGGTGTTCGGCGCGACGGAATTCACCAACTACAACTTCGACGCCAGCAACCTCGCGGCGCGTCGCGCCGACACGATCCCGATCCCGCCACTCGGCCCCGGAAAGGCTCACTACCAGCCGTACGACCTGGGATCCTACCTGTCGAGTGGTGCCAGCCCCAAGGGGCTGTTCCTGCTCTCCGTCCAGGGCTACGACTCGATCTCTAAGCGCGCAACGGGGCCGCTGGATCGCCGCCTGATCCTCCTCACCGATCTTGGCCTCCTGGCCAAGAAGGGTGCCGACGGCGGCCAGGACGTCTTCGTGCAGTCCATGCGCACGGGCTTGCCCCTCGCGGGTGTCACCGTCGACGTCGTCGGCAAGAACGGTCTCACGGTGCTCTCGGCGGAGTCCGACGTCGAGGGCCACGCGCGGTTCCCAAGCCTCAAGTCCTTCGAGCGGGAGCAAGCGCCGGTGCTCTACTCCGCGCGCAAGGGGGAGGACCTTTCGTTCCTGCCGATGGATCGCGCTGATCGGGAGCTCGATCTCTCGCGGTTCGATGTCGGCGGGGTCGCGAATGCGCTCCAGGCGGACAGGCTTTCGGCCTATCTCTTTTCCGATCGCGGTGTCTATCGGCCCGGGGACACGTTCCACGTCGGCGTGATCGTGAAGCCGGCCGACTGGGCGACCCCGCTCGCGGGGATCCCCCTCGAGGCGGTCATCGCCGATGCCCGCGGCCTCGAAGTGAAGCGGACGCGGCTCAAGCTCTCGCCCCAGGGATTCGAGGAGCTCGCCTACACGACGTCCGAGGCTGCGCCGACCGGGACCTGGATGGTCTCGCTGTACATCGTGAAGGACGGGCGCGCCGGTGCGCTGCTGGGCACGGTCGCGGTACAGGTGCGCGAATTCCAGCCCGATCGCATGACGATGGCCGTGCATCTCTCGGCCGAGTCGGTGAACGGATGGGTGTCTCCCGACGGCCTCGCGGCGCGGGTCAGCCTCAAGAACCTCTTCGGCACCCCCGCCGCCGGCCGCCGCGTGACCGCGCGGTTGCAGCTCACGCCCGGCGTCCCGTTGCTGCGGGGACTCGAGGACTACCACTTCTCCGACCCGCAGATGGCCAAGGAAACCTTCTCGGAGGATCTGGCGGCCGCCACCACCGATGCCGCCGGCGAGGCGGAATTCACGCTTGGCCTGGAGCGCTATGCTCGGGCGACCTATCGGCTGCGCTTGATCACGGAAGGGTACGAGGCCGAGGGCGGCCGCAGCGTCACCGCGGAAGCGGGCGTGGTCGTGTCGAGCCACGCATTCCTCGTGGGATTCAAGCCCGATGGCGACCTGCGGTATCTGCACAAGGATGCCGAGCGGGGAGTCGAGCTCGTGGCGGTGGGGCCCGACGGAAACAGGATCGCCGTCCGGAAGCTCCGCCTGGCGCGCATCCGTGTCAGCTACGTGTCGGTGCTCGCCCGGCAGTACGACGGGACGTACAAGTACCAGTCGGTCAAGAAGGAAGTGCCGGTGGGCGAAGCGCCACTCGCGATCGCGGCCACCGGGTTCACGGCGCCGCTTCCGACCGGCGAGCCCGGCGACTTCGCGCTGCTGGTCAAGGACTCGGTGGGCACCGAGCTGGCGCGCGTCGACTACAACGTGGCCGGCGCCGCGAATCTCACGCGGTCGCTCGAGCGGAACGCCGAGCTACAGCTCACGCTCGACAAGGGAGACTATGCGCCGGGCGAGACCATCGAGCTCCAGGTCCAGGCACCGTATACCGGCGCCGGGTTGATCACGATCGAGCGCGACCGGGTGTACTCGTGGCGCTGGTTCCGGGCCGCGACGACGAGCTCGGTGCAGCGAATCCCGCTGCCGGCCGGCTTGGAAGGCAATGGCTACGTCTCGGTGTCGTTCGTGAGAGACGTGAACTCGGACGAGGTATTCACCAGCCCGCTGAGCTACGGTGTCGCTCCGTTCTCGGTGAGCCTGGACCGGCGGAAGACGGGGATCACGCTGGGAACGCCGGACCTCGTCAAGCCCGGCGACCCGTTCCGGGTGCACTATCGCACCGAACGGCCCTCTCGCCTCGCCGTCTTCGCGGTGGATGAGGGGATCCTCCAGGTCGCCGGCTACCGCACGCCGGATCCGCTCGGGTTCTTCTTCGAGAAGCGGGCGCTCGAAGTCCGCACGACGCAACTCCTCGACCTCCTCTTGCCCGAGTTCGAGCGGTTGCTGGCGGCCTCCGCCCCCGGCGGCGATCGGGAAAACCTCGTCGGCCGGAACCTCAATCCGTTCAAGCGCAAGCGGGACAAACCGGTGGCGTTCTGGTCCGGCGTGCGCGATGCCGGTCCCGATGGAGGTGAATTCACCTTCACCGTGCCGGACTACTTCAACGGCACGCTTCGGGTGATGGCGGTGGCCGTGAACGAAACCACCGTGGGGGCGACGGAGGGGAAGAGCGTCGTCCGGGGTATGGTGGCCCCGGGAGACACCTTCGAGGTGAGCCTGGGCGTCGCGAACAACGTGGCCGGCTCCGGAACAGGGGCGCAGGTGCAGGTGGAGCTTGGGGTTTCGCCGCTGCTCGCGGTCCTCGGCCCCGCGAGCACGACGCTGTCGATCGACGCGCTGCGGGAGGGGGCGGTGACGTTCCGCCTGCGCGCTGGGGAGCGGCTGGGCAACGCCGACCTCGGCTTCACCAGCCGCCTCGGCAGCAAGTCGGGGCATATCACCGCTTCCTTGAGCCTCAGGCCATCGGTGCCGTACCGCACCGCCCTCACGGTAGGCAGCGTGCAGCGCGGCAGCGCGTCGGCGCCCGTGGATCGCGACCTCTTTCCCGAGCTCCGCACCGTGCGCGCCGGCATGTCGGTCCTCCCGCTCGGATTGGCGCACGGCCTCGTGACCTACCTCGAGAAATACCCCTACGGCTGCACCGAGCAGCTGGTCAGCCAGGGCGTCCCGGCGATGGTGCTTGCACGACGCCCGGAGTTCGGGATCAACGCCACCCAGGCCGCGGCGACGTTCGAGAAGGTGCTCGACATGCTGCGGTCGCGCCAGAACGAGGAAGGGGCGTACGGGCTCTGGGCTGCCAACACCCACGTGGACGACTACGTGTCGGTGTATGCCCAACACTTTCTGCTCGATGCGAAGGAGCACGGCTACGCCGTCCCGCCGGAGGTGCTGTCCCAGGGCGCCACGTACCTCCACCGGCTGGCGGGGTCCGAAGGCGCCAGCCTGTTCGACGAACGCACCCGCGCCTACGCGATCTATCTCCTCACGCGGCAAGGCGTCGTCACCACCGGCTACGCGACGTCGCTCGACCGGCGGGTGCGGACGAACTACGCCGACCGGTGGAAGCAGGATCTGACCGGTGCGTTCCTGGCGGCGACGTATCACCTGCTGCGCCAGGATGGACTCGCCGACGGTCTCATCGGCGCGTCGCGCTTCGACCAGACCCGTCCGGCCGCCTACGAGTTCTACGACGACGGCCTGACGCACGACGCGATGCTCCTCTACCTCGTCGCACGGCACTTTCCCGGGCGGCTCGGCACGGTCAAGGCGCAGGCGATCGACGCGATCGTGACCCCGGTCCAGCACGGTTCGTACAACAGCCTCTCCAGCGCCTACACGATCCTGGCGCTCGATGCCTACGTCGCCGCCGCCGGGCCCGTCGCCGGCGGGCGCTTCACGGTGACGGAGACGCTCAAGGATGGATCGCAGCGCGTGCTGCCGTTGCCGGCCGGCACGTTCCCGCAGGCCGACATGTCAATCGCCGCGCAAAAGATCGGGTTCGCGAGCGACGCGCCGGTCCCCGCCTTCTATCTCTTGAGCCAGGCCGGTTTCGATCGCGCGATTCCGGCCAAAGCGCTTTCCCAGGGGCTCGAGGTGCTCCGGGAATACACCGACAAGAGTGGGAATCCGGTCACCGCTGTCACGCTCGGCGACGAGCTCGAGGTGCATCTCCGGTTCCGGGCGCTGGGTGCCCGCCCCGTCGCGGCCGTGGCGTTGGTCGATCTGCTGCCGGGCGGGTTTGAGCCCGTCGAGAATCCCATCGCTGCGCCCCAGATGGCGAGGCCGCGTATCCTCGCGCGGGCCGGTGGCGCCCCAGGCGACGAGGGCGAAGGAGAGAGCGAAGGCGGGCGCGCGGCATCGGCGTGGACGCCGAATTTCGGCCGGACGGTGGGAGCGTGGTCGCCGGACTACGCTGAGGTGCGGGAGGACCGGGTCAACGTGTACGGGCTCGCCGACGGGTCGGTGCGCGAGTTCGTCTACACCGTGAAGGCGACCGCCGTGGGATCGTTCGCGGTGCCGCCGGCCTATGGAGAGGGGATGTACGACCGGGCGGTCCGGGCCTGGTCGCAGCCGGGGCGGATCGCGGTGCGGCGGCCGTAGTGATGCGTGCGATCCGGGGCGCGATCGTCCGCGGGCTGCAGTGCGCCGGAGTCGCGGCGCTGTGCGGCGTCGCCGCGTTCTGGTTGCTGCCGCGGGTCATTCCCCATCGGCCGCTGCGGGCGCGGTTCCCGACGTCCACCGCCGTGTACGATGGTGGCGGTGGTCTGCTTCGCCTGACCCTCTCCGCGGACGACAAGTACCGGGTTTGGGTGCCGCTCGATCGGATGTCGCCACTCCTGGTGGACGGCACGCTGCTGCAGGAGGACCGGCATTTCTGGCTCCATCCGGGGGTGAATCCGGTGGCGCTGGTGCGCGGCGCGTGGCGGACCTACGTGGTCGGCGGGCGGCGCGAGGGCGGTTCGACGATCACGATGCAGCTGGTCCGGATCCTCTACGGCATCCGCTCCTCCACGCCGGGCGGCAAGGTGGTGCAGATCGTGCGGGCGTTCGAGCTCGAGCTCTGTTACACGAAGCGAGAGATTCTGGAAGCGTATCTCAACCTCGTCCCCTATGGCGGGAACGTCGAAGGCGTTGCCGCCGCGAGCCTCAGCTACTTCGGAAAGGATCCGAGCCGGCTGACGTTGTCGGAGGCGCTGACGCTCGCGGTCCTGCCGCAGAACCCATCACGCCGCGCCCCGCGCGCCGGGCAGCCGGGCGTGGCGCTGCGCGAGGCGCGGGATCTGTTGTATGCGCGCTGGCGGGCGACGCATCAACGCGTCGAGGATGAGGCGGGCCTGATGAAGCTCGCCATTCGGATGGGGTCGCCCGGAGAGCTGCCGTTCCGGGCGCCCCATCTGGTCGACGCCGTGCTGGCCGAGGCCGGCGGGGCGCCGGAAGTCCACACCACCCTCGACCGCCCGCTGCAGGATCTGCTGGAGCGCCAGATCCGGGCTTACGTCGCCGCGCAGGGCCGGCTTGGCGTGCACAACGCCGCCGCGATGCTGGTGGATTCGCGGACGATGGAGGTCAAGGCGCTCGTCGGGTCGGCGGATTTTTTCAATGCCGACATCGCGGGCCAGGTGAACGGCACCGCCGCCAAGCGCTCTCCCGGCTCCACCCTCAAGCCGTTCATCTATGCGCTTGGGCTGGATCAGGGCGTCCTCCATCCGATGACCGTGCTCAAGGACGCCCCGTCCGCCTTCGGGGCCTACAGCCCGGAGAATTTCGACGGCCGGTTCGTGGGACCGCTCACCGCCAAGGACGCCTTGATCCGCAGTCGGAACGTCCCGGCGGTGTACGTCGCGTCCCGACTCTCCACGCCCGACCTGTACGCGTTCCTGGAGACGGCGGGCGTCACGGCGCTCCGGTCCCGCGAGACATACGGGTTGGCGTTGGTGCTGGGCGGCGGCGAGCTTACGATGGAGGAATTGGTCTCGCTGTACGGCGCATTGACCAATGAGGGCGTCGTCCGTCCGGTGCGGTATCGGGCCGACCAGCCGCCCGCCGCCGGTGTCCGGGTGCTGAGCGCTGAGGCGAGCTACGCGACGCTCGATATGCTGCAGGACAACCCCCGACCCGGGGATCTCTCGGCCGCCGCGCCGGGCCCGCTGTCCGTGTCTTGGAAGACCGGCACATCCTTCGGCTTCCGCGACGCCTGGACCATCGGGATCTTCGGCCCCTACATCCTGGGCGTCTGGGTCGGGAACTTCGACGGGGCAGGGAATCCCGCGTTCGTCGGCGTGCAGATTGCGGCACCGCTGTTCTTTCAAGTCATCGACGCGATCGAAGCCCAGGAACCCTCGTTGGCGGAGCCCGTACGGAGCTTCCCCGCGAATTTGACCGTCGTGGATGTCTGCGCCGCCTCGGGGGACCTCCCCAACGCCGACTGCCCGCGGACGGTGCCAACGTGGTTTATCCCCGGCAAGTCGCCGATCCACGTCAGCACCCTTCACCAGGCGCTCCTCATCGACGACCGCACCGGGTTGCGGGCCTGCCCACCCTACACGGAGGGGCCCGCGCATCGTGTGGTCTACGAGATGTGGGGCTCCGACATGCTCAGGCTGTTCCAGCAGGCGGGCCTTCCTCGTCGCACCCCGCCGCCGTTCGACTCGCGCTGCGAAGCGCACACCGCCGAATCCTCGGGAGGCGCCGCGCCGCAGATCACCTCGCCGTTGCGAGGCGTGGTGTATTCGCTTCGCGCCAAACGGCTCGGCCAGGAGACCATCACCCTGCGAGCCACCACGGGCGCCGGTGTGCGGGAAGTCTACTGGTTTGTCGGCAAGAGCTTCTTGGGCAAGGCACCGCCGGGTGGGAGCCTCGCCTGGAGGCCGGAAGCGCCGGGAGCATTCATGGTGCGGGCGGTGGACGACCAGGGCCAGGCCGACTCCCGCCTGATCGAGTTGGCGGTGGTGCGGTGAATGGGTTCATGGATCCTCGCTCCGACTCCAAGCGCTGCTAGCTCCGCCTCCAGCCCATCCGTATCTTCTGCTTCATGGGTGAGCCGTTCGATCACATGAGGGCGGCGATGGCCGACCGCTACACCCTCGAGCGCGAGCTGGGCGCGGGCGGCATGGCCACCGTGTATCTCGCCCATGACGTGCGCCACAATCGCAAAGTCGCGATCAAAATCATGCACCCCGAGCTCGCGGCGCTCATCGGCGCAGAGCGGTTCCTGAAGGAGATCGAGACTACCGCCAACCTCCAGCACCCCAACATCCTCCCGTTGTTCGATTCCGGCCGGGTCGAGGGCACGGTGTTCTACGTCATGCCCTACGTCCACGGCGAATCACTCCGCGCCCGGCTCACTCGGGAGACCCAGCTCCCCGTCGCCGACGCGATCCGGATCGCCGCCGAAATCGCCGCCGGGCTCGACTACGCCCACCGCCAGGGTGTAATCCACCGCGACATCAAGCCGGACAACGTGCTGTTCCACGACGGCCGGGCGCTGGTGGCCGACTTCGGCATCGCGCTGGCCTGGAGCCACCGGGATGGCGGGATCCGGATGACGACGTCGGGCGTGAGTCTTGGCACGCCCCAGTACATGAGTCCCGAGCAGGCGGCCGGGGAGCAGAACCTGGACCCGCGGACCGACACCTACGCCCTCGGAGCGGTCCTCTACGAAATGCTGGCCGGCCAGCCGCCGTTCACCGGCCCGACCGCCCAGGCGATCTTCGCCCTGGTCATGTCGGAGGAGCCGCGCCCGCTCGTCCTCCACCGCAAGACGGTCCCACCGCACATCGACGCCGCCGTCGCGCGTGCGCTCGAGAAGCTCCCCGCTGACCGCTGGCAGACGGCGGCGCAGTTCGCCGAGGCGTTGACCGCCGCAGGTGCGTCGAGCTGGGGGCGAGGCCGCAGGCTGGCAGCCGCGCTGAGCCGGTCTGCGGTTCCATGGACGGTGTCGGCAGCCCTCCTCCTCACCGTCGCGTGGGTGGGCCTCCGGAACGGGCGGAGCACGTTCCCGTCGGCGGGGCCGATCCGGTTCAGCGTCGAGCTGGATCCCGGAGTGCAACCCAGCTTTACTCCGATCGTGCGCCTGAGCGCCGACGGCCGACAGCTCTTCGTCACCGCCATGGTCGAGCGGCGGGAAGAGATTCTGCGTCGTCCGTTCGACCAGATGCGGATGGAAGTGATCGCGGGTGCCGGCCAGGGAGAGCAAGGGACCGGCAACAGCCGGCCGTTCGTTTCGCCGGACGGACGCTGGATCGCCTACGCCAAACAGGGAAAGCTCCGAAAGGTCCCGGTGGATGGCGGGCCTGCGATCGACCTCGCCGTGGCCGACTGGGCCGGCGGCAGTTGGGGCAAGAACGGCCGGCTCGTGTATACCCGGGCCTACAACACCGGTCTCTGGATCGTGAGTGAGGGCGGGGGCGACGCGCGCGTGCTCACGACGCCGGACACGGCGCAGGGCGAGCTGGGTCATTGGTGGCCGCAGATCCTGCCCGACGGGGAGCACGTCCTGTTCACCGCGTACCGCACGCCGATCGAGCGAGCCACCATCGAGGTCCTCTCGATCAGCTCCGGCAGGCGGGACGTGCTGGTCACCGGGGGCGTCTTCGGCTTCTACGTGCCCACGGGACACCTGCTCTATGCGGTGGGTGAGACCATCCGAGCCGTCCCGTTCGACCTTGGCCGCCTCGCGGTGACCGGCTCCGCCCTCCCCGTCGTGGATAGCGTGGCGATGAACCCCACGGACGGAGCGGCGGCCTTCGACGTGTCGGAGAATGGGACCCTGGCGTATCTGCCGGTCAGCTCCTACGTCACCGAGACCGAAGTGGTGCTGGTGGACCGGCAGGGCAAGGAGTCGCGGGCCCTTCCCGCGACCGATCGCTACAACCACCCGCGCCTCTCACCAGAGGGGAGCCGGATCGCCGTGGACATCCGCTCGGCAAACTCCCTGGGGGACGTCTGGATGTTCCAGGTCGGGCGCCCGGGCGGTACGAGAGTCACAGCCGAAGGCGGCCGGGATTTCGGCGCCGAGTGGACGCCCGACGGTCGGGAGCTGATTTACTCGAGCGAGCACCCGTTCTTCGACCTCTATCGCCGGGCGGCCGATGCGAGCCGGCCCGCCGAACCGCTGCTCACCGGCACGTACGACCGCTACACCGGTTCCGTCTCCCAGGATGGGCGACTGTTTGCCTTCGTGCTCAGCGTCCCGGGTGGCGCGGAGCTGTGGACCGTTCAGCTTCGTGGCCCGCCGGCGCCGGCGCGCTATTTCGCCAACGGCTTCAACCTCGCGCATCCCACCCTGTCGCCGGATGGCCGGTGGATGGCGTACGATTCCGATGAATCGGGTCGCGTCGAGGTGTACGCCCAGTCGTTTCCCAACCCGAGCCTGAGGCGATGGAAGGTCTCGCCGGCCAACGGGTCGGAGCCGATGTGGACCCGGGTCGGGCGGGAGCTGGTGTACCGGAAGGGTGACAGCGTGATGGCGGTGACCGTCGACCTGGAGAACGGCCGGAGCGGCCCGCCCAGGGCGCTGTTTGGCGGGCGGTATCCCGACAGCCCCGGGTGGACCCGGCCTCGGAGCTACGACGTCTCGCGCGACGGCGAGCGGTTCCTGATGACCAAGTTGCCGGCCGAGCAGCCCCGGCCGCGGATCGCGGTGGTGCTGAACTGGTTCGCTGAGCTCCGGGCGAAGGTGCCGCCTTGATTAAGGTTGCCTGCGTCCTCGCGCCGTGCCTCGCCGCCGGCCTGGCCGCCCAACAACCCTTCGCCATCCCCGACGCCGTGCGCGCCAACGTGCGCGCGCGTGTGGACGGGGGCTGGGCGCCAGGCATCGTCGTGGGCGTCGTGGACTCGAGCGGCACCCGCTACTTCGCCTACGGCAGGACGGCCGTGAACGGCGGCCAGCCCGTCGACGAACGCACCGTCTACGAGATCGGCTCGATCACCAAGGCGTTCACCGGCGTGGCCCTGGCCGACATGGCCGTGAAGGGCGAGGTCGCGCTCGACGATCCCGTCCGTCGCTACCTCCCCAACTCGGTACGCGTGCCGGGGACCGACTCGCAGCCCATCAGCCTGCGGTTGCTCTCGGCCCAGCGCTCGGGCCTGCCGCGTATGCCGACCAATTTCTCGCCGCGCGACTCCAGCAATCCCTATGCCGACTACGACGCGGCGCGGCTGTACGCGTTCCTGAACGGCTACGCGCTGACGCGCGCACCCGGCGCCGCCTATGAGTACTCGAACCTCGGATTCGGCCTGCTGGGCCTGGCGCTGGCGCGCCGCGCCGGCACCACCTACGAAGACCTGGTCCGCCGCCGCATCCTGGCCCCGCTCGGGATGACGAGCACGATGATCAGGCTCACCGACGCGGCGCGCGCCCGCCTCGCCCAGGGCTCCGCCGACGGCCGGCCCGCGGCCAATTGGGACCTGGACGCCTTTGCCGGCGCCGGCGCGCTCCGTTCCACCGCCGAGGATCTGACGAAGTTCCTCGCCGCCGCGCTGGGCCTGCGCGGCACGTCGCTCGATTCGGCGTTCCGGCTGGCGGCCGAGCCGCAGTTCGACGCGGGACCGGGAGGCGGCATGCGCATCGGCCTGGGCTGGCACGTGCGCGAGGGCGCCGGAGGGGCGCGCATCGTCTGGCACAATGGCGGCACCGGCGGCTACCACAGCTGGGCGGGGTACGATCCGGCCCGCCGCGTCGGCGTCGTGGTGCTCACGAACTCTGCTGAGAACATCGACGACATCGGGCTGCACCTCCTCGATCCCCCGCACCCGCTCGCGCCGGTGCGCACCGCGGTCGCCCTGCCGGCGGCTGCCCTCGACGAGTACCTGGGGCGATACCCGCTGCTGCCGACGTTCGTCATCACCGTGACGCGCGACGGCGATCACCTGATGGCGCAGGCCACGGGACAGCCCGCCTTCCGGATCTGGGCCAGCGCTCCCGATGAGTTCTTCCTGAAGGTGGTGGACGCGCAGCTCGGCTTCACGCGCGGCGCCGACGGCAAGGTGAACGGACTGATCCTGCACCAGAACGGCCGCGACCAGCGCGCCGAGCGGGCGCCTTAGTCCGCTGCCTGCCGGGCGGGTGTCGCTTGTTCTTCCGCCAGTAGCCGGAACGACTTCACCGCGGCCGTGAGCCGGTCCGACGCTTCGGCCAGCTGGTTGGCCGACGCAGCGATCTCCTGGGTGGAGGCGCTCTGCTGCTGGCTGGACGCCGCGATCTCCTGGGCGGAGGCCAGCAGGCTCTCGGTGCCCTGGGCCACGGAGCCAAGCCGGGTGCTGATCTCCTCCACGAGCGCCTGCATCTCCTCGGCCATCTTCGCGATCTCGCGGCTCCAGATGTCGCTCGCCTGGGCCTCGGCGACGACGGTCGCGAGGCCCTGCGCCGCCGTCTGGGCCGCATCGCGCGCCGCCGCGCCGCCCTTCGCGAGCTGCGCCAGCCGCTCCCGCGTCGCCTCGATCCGCCCGAGCACGCCGCGCACGGTGTCCGCCGTGTCGCCGGCCGCCGCAGCCGCCACCGAGGCGAGCTTGCGCACCTCGTCCGCCACCACGGCGAAGCCCCGGCCCTGCGGGCCCGCCCGCGCCGCCTCGATCGCGGCGTTCAACGCCAGCATGTTGGTCTGGGTCGCGATCGCCTTGGTCTGGGTGACGAATTTCTGAATCTCGGCCGCGGCCTTGGTGAGCGCGCCCGCCTCCTGCGCGCCGCGCTCCACTTCCTCGGCGAGCTTCGCGAGCTGGGCCGTGCTGTGGTCCAGCACTTCTCTGTTGGTTCGCGCGACATCCGCCACCGCGGTGTTGCGGCGCACCGAGTCCTGGGCGCCCGCGGCGAGGATCGTCGCCATCTCCAGGATCTTCCCCGCGTCGGCCGTGGCGGCGCCCACCAGCTCGGTCTGCTCCGCCGCGCGCCTGGTGAGATCCTGGCAGGTGGCCGACATCTCCTGGGTCGAAGCGCTCATCTCCTCGGTGGAGGCCGAGATCTCGGTCGCCATCGCCGCCGCCTCGTCCGCCGCGGCGCGGATCGCCCCCACCAGCCGGCGCAGCGCCGCGACCATCGAATGCACGGCGGAAAGCAGCTCTCCGACTTCGGCCGAGTCGGCCCGCTGCGTGGCCACTGTGACCGACAGATCGCCCCCCGCCACCCGGCTCGCGATCGCCCCCGCGGCCTTCACCGGTCCGGTCACCCGCCGGTCGAGCCACACGGCCAGGAGCCCCAGGAAAACGATGGTGGCGAGGAGCGCCGCCCCCGCGCCGATTCGGATCGTGCGCTCGGTGCGGTCCGCCGGTGCATAGGCCAGAGACGCCGGCTGCCGGAGCAGCACCCACCACTTGCCCGCGTTGGCCGGGGCGGACACGACGAGCTCCGGCCCGCGCGCCGTCGCCACGACGGCGTCGACCGGCTGCTCCCGCCGGGGGATCGCCTCGCCCTCCGCGAGCGGCTGGAGCAGTTGCGCCGGGTCCGGCGTCACCAGGAGGCGGCCGCCGCCGTCCACGACCTGGAGGTAGGCGCTGTCCCCCAGGTCGGCGACCGCGAGCAGCCCCGCGAGCTTGTCGAGCGCCAGCGTCGCCTGGAACACCCCGACCGGCTCGGAGTCGCGCGGCGCCCGGATGGCCACGGCGTACTCGACGGTCGCGGCGGCCGCCGCGGAGTCGTACGTCGGCGCCCCCTCGAACACGCCCGCGTCCATCGCCCCCCGCCAGGCCGCTTCGCGCGCGTGCGCGAAGCGCGCCGAGCGGGGCGACGCAACCACCGTGTAGCCGTGGCTCTCGGTGAAAAACAGCCGCGGGATGTCGGAGCGCCGTGTGTAGTCGCGCAGGAAGGCTTGGAGGTCCGGATCGGCGCCCAGCTCGGGCCGGTCCGAGAGCGCCCGCTCGAGCTGTGAAGCCTGCTGCCACGCCTGGCGCGCCGCCGCGACGATCGCCGGCGAGGCTGCGAGCGCGTCCGCCTCGTGCCGCCGCTCCCGCAGGTAGCTCGACGCGAGCGCCGCCGCCCGGCTCGCCACGTCCACCCCGCGCTGGTTGACCAACCGCTCCAGGCTGCGCCGCACGCGGTGGCCCGTGAACAGGGCCAGCCCGATCTCCAGCGCGAGGACGGCGGCCGCCCCCGTGAGGAGGAAGAAGGTGCGTTGGATCTGCCGGGATTGGGTCGCCATGACGGGGTTGGAAGGCAAGGTATGGCGGGTTTCACAGCGGGGCAAGTCTGTTAAATTGCAGGCACTTATGACTCAGGCCCCGAACTACGACGCGGCGGCAGTCGAGGCGAAGTGGCAGCAGCGCTGGGCGAAGGACCACCACGCCGAACCGGACCTCGACCGGCCGGGCCGGCCGTTCTACAACCTCATGATGTTTCCCTATCCCTCGGCTGAGGGATTACATGTGGGGAACATGTTCGCGTTCACCGGCGCCGACATCTACGGCCGGCTCAAGCGCCTCCAGGGGTACGACGTGTTCGAGCCGATCGGGTTCGACGCGTTCGGCATCCACTCGGAGAACTACGCCCTTTCGGTCGGCGCGAACCCGGCGAAGCTCATCCCGCAAAACATCGCGATGTTCCGCCGGCAGCTGAAGCGCTTCGGGGGGATGTTCGACTGGCGTCATGAGCTCTCGACCACGGATCCGCGGTACTACAAGTGGACGCAGTGGATCTTCTTGCAGCTTTTCAGGGCGGGGCTCGCGTTCCGGAAGAAGGCGGCCGTCAACTGGTGCCCGAAAGATATGAGCGTGGTCGCGAACGAGCAGGTGATCAACGGCTACTGCGAGCGCCACCCCGACACCAAGGTCGAGCAGCGCTTCCTCGAGCAGTGGTTCTTCGCGATCACGAAGTACGCCGGGCGGCTGCTCGAGAACCTCGACCGGCTCGACTGGTCGCACTCCACCCGCACGCTGCAGCGCAACTGGATCGGTCGCAGCGAGGGGGCGGAGCTCGTCTTCGAGACGCCGGGTGGCGCGAAGATCAGGGTGTTCACCACGCGGCCCGACACGGTGTTCGGCGCGACCTACCTGGTGCTCGCGCCCGAGCACCCGCTGGTCGACGCGCTCACGGCCCAGGAGCAGCGCCCGGCGGTCAACGCCTACCGGCGCGACGTGCGGGCGAAGGACATCGTGTCGCGTAAGGTGGGCGAGCAGGTCAAGACCGGCGTGTTCCTCGGCTCCTACGCCCGCAATCCCGCCACGGGCGACGCGATCCCCGTGTGGATCGCGGACTACGTGCTCATGGAGTACGGCACGGGCGCCATCATGGCGGTGCCCGCGCACGACAAGCGCGACTTCGAGTTCGCCACCGCTTTCCGGCTCCCGATCCGCCGGGTGGTCCAGGCCGAGGAGCCGCTCCCGAGCGTCACGGAGGAAGGCGCCCTGACCAACTCGGGACAGTTCGACGGCCTGCCGTGCCGGGAGGCGCAGCGGAAGATTGTGGCCTGGCTCGAGGAGCGGGGGCTCGCCGCCCCACGGGTGCAGTACCGCCTGCACGACTGGTGCATCTCGCGCCAGCGCTACTGGGGGCCGCCGATTCCGATCATCTACTGCGACCGCTGCGGCCCGGTTGCCGTGCCGGAACAGGACCTCCCGGTCGAGCTCCCGCTCATCGAGGACTTCCGGCCCGATGCGAGCGGCGTCTCCCCGCTCGCGCGGCACAAGGAGTGGTACTTCGTGAAGTGCCCGCGGTGCGGGGCCCAGGGGCGGCGCGAGACCGACGTGTCGGACACCTTCCTCGACTCGGCGTGGTACTTCCTGCGCTACCCCTCCACCGAGTTCGACGATCGGCCTTGGGATGCCACGCGCACGAAAACCTGGCTCCCCGTGACGACCTATATCGGTGGGAACGAGCACGCGGTGCTCCACCTCCTGTATTCCCGCTTCGTCACCATGGCGCTCCACGAGCTTGGGCACGTCCATTTCGAGGAGCCGTTCCCGAAGCTCCGCGCCCACGGGCTGATCATCAAGGACGGCGCGAAGATGTCCAAATCGCGCGGCAACGTGGTCATCCCTGACGCCTACATCGAGAAGTGGGGCGCCGACACCTTCCGCATGTACCTCATGTTCCTCGGCCCCTTCCAGGCGGGCGGGGACTTCCGCGACGAGGGGATCACGGGAATCCGGCGCTTCCTCGACAAGGTGTGGCACCTGGTGCACGAGGCGGCCCTACTGACCCCGGGCCCGAGCCCGGGGTTACCTGCGGCCATCCACCGCAAGCTCCACCAGACGATCCGCAAGGTGACGGTGGACACGGAGAACCTCGACTACAACACCGCGATCGCCGCGATGATGGAGTACGTGAACGAACTGCGGAGTGCGGAATGCGGAGCGCGCAGCGCGGTCGACCCGCTCCTCGTGATGCTGGCTCCCTACGCTCCCCATTTCGCCGAGGAGCTGTGGGCGGTGCTCGGCCACGACCGTTCGATCTTCCACGCCTCCTGGCCGCGGTACGACGAGCGGCTCGCGGCCGCGGGCGACGTGGAGATCGTCGTCCAGGTGAACGGGAAGGTGCGGGGACGGCTCACCGTTGCCCGCGGCGCTACGGAGGCGCAGGTCGTCGAGCTCGCGCTCCGGGACGAGTCCGTCCAAAAGTTCGTGGACGGCAAGCCGGTGAAAAAGACCGTCTACGTCCAGGATCGATTGCTGAGCCTGGTGGTGTGATTGCGGATTGCGGATTGCGGATTTGATTTGACCAATCCGCAATCGCCAATCCGCAATCCGCAATTCACAGCACTTTCGCCACCAGATCCCCCACAAGGTAGCCGACGCCGGCGACGCCCAACCCCACCACGAACATGTCGGCCCCGCTCCGGATCACGCCGCGCCCGGTGAAGACGCTGCGCGCGCCGCCCACGGCAAAGTGCGACAGCATCGCGACCGTGAACGCGGTCCACGCCGCGGTGCGACCGCTCAAGAAGAGGAACGGCGCCACGGGGATCAGCGCGCCGACCGCCGTGGCCACCCCCGTGACCCAGCCTTCCTTGAGTGGAGTCGCGTGCGCCTCCGCGATCTTCAGCTCCTCGCGCACCTGTTCGCCCAGCGCGCGCTGCGGGTCGCGCATCACGTCGGCCGCCATGCGGCGCGCGACCCCGGCCTCGATGCCCTTCGTCTGATACACCAGCGCGAGCTCCTCCTCCTCCACCTCCGGCATCAGCCGGATCTCTTCCTTCTCCATCGCGATCTCGTGGGCGTAGACCTCCTGCTCGCTCTTCGCCGCGAGGTAGCCCGAGGCTCCCATCGAGAGGGCGTCCGCGATCATCCCGGCGATCCCGGACACCATGACGATGTGCGGCGTCACCTCGGCCCCGATCACGCCCGCCACGAGGCCAAAATTCGCGGTGAGCCCGTCATTGAACCCGTAGACCACGTTGCGGAGAAACCCTCCGGATCCGGTCTTGTGCCAGGGCTCGCTCGCCCCGCCGGCCAGGTCGGCCAACGTCTCGGCATGCGCCGCGGATTCCTTGGCCAGCCGCAGCGAGACCTCCCGCGCGTCGTCGAGACGGGACTCCTGATGGAGGTGCATGTACCCCTTCACCTCCTGCCCTTCCTCCCGCAGCAGGAGCGGGAGCAGATAGCCGGGCCCGAAGCGGCGCCCGAACCACGCCCGCAGCCGCGCGTTCACGGAGGGCCGCGGACGCCGGGCCGCGGCGGGATGGCCGTGCTCGGCGAGCAGCTTCTCCCACATCTGCGTGTGGCGCTGCTCCACAGCCGCCAGCTGGACGTAGATCTCTTTCTTCTTCGGATCGGGCTCCTCACCTGCCAGCACCTGGTACAGGTACGCGGCGTCGAGCTCGTCCTGCCAGTGATGCAGCCAGCTGTGCAGGGTGGTCTTATCGATGGGGGCGGCGGTCATTGCTAGGAAGATACCGGCAACTCGCAGGAGGGCAATCGGTTAGACGACGTGACACAAGCGACGTCACGCAACGACGTAGGCACGACGACGTCGCGTGCGACGCCGTATGCGTGACGCCGTTGCGCGACGTATTTCGTACTTGACGCATCTTAGGTCTTCAGGAGATGACCATCTCGCTCGCCGTTCCCGACATCCTCGTCGCTCGGGCGAAGTCCGGTGACCTGGAAGCGCTCGCCGCCCTGTACCGGGCGTTCGAGACGCCCGTGTACAACCTGGCGCTGCGCATGCTGCGGAACGCCGAGGATGCCGAGGACGTGCTGCAGGAGACCTTCCTCGAGGTCGTGCGGAGCCTCGGGCAGTACCGCGGCGAGGGACACCTGTGGGGCTGGATCAAGCGCGTCGCGGCCTCGAAGGCGCTGATGCGGATCCGCCGTAACCAGGTGCGGGCGACCGAGCAGCTCGACGAGGAGTCGGCGGCGGGGCACACGCCGGCGGGCGCGGTGCCGGCGCGGATCGACCTGGAGCGGGCGTTCGAGCGGCTGAGCGAGACTTCGCGGGCGGTCGTGTGGCTGCACGACGTCGAGGGTTACACCCACGAGGAGATCGCTGAGCAGATGGGCAAGACGGTGAGTTTTTCCAAGTCGCAGCTCGCGCGCGCGCACGCGCGGCTGCGGCGGTTGCTGGACGCAGCGGGAGCGGCACCATGATGCATTGCACGATAGACGACCTGCTGGCCCTCAAGGACAACGAGGGGTCGGCGTGGGCCAAGCAGCACCTCGAGACGTGCCCGGCGTGCCGGGCGGAGCTCGAGGCGCTGTACCAGCGCATCGCGCAGCTCAGGGCGCTGCCGGCGCGCGGGCCGGCCCGGGACCGGTGGCCCGCGGTGCTCGAGGAGATCCGCGCCGACCGGTACCGCCGGCGGCGCCGTTGGGGGGTGTGGAGCCTCGCCGCGGCAGCGGGCGTAGCCGCCCTGGTCGTGCTGCGGCCGTTCCTGCCCGAGAGCGTCTACCCCGCGGAGCTGGCGGCTGTGAAGCAGCAGTCGGCGACGCTCGAGGCGGAGCTCGAGCGGTACGACCCCGATGGGCGGGTGACGAGCGGCCGCTCGGCGGCGCTCGCGGCCGCCCTGGAAGACCGGATTGCCGTCATCGACGGCGAGCTGGCGCGGCTGGGCGATCGGGCGGCCCAGACTGGCGTCGCCGAGCTCGTGAACCTGTGGCAGCAGCGGGTGGACCTGATGGAGCAGTTGATGAGCGTCCGCCTGACCCGCGCCGACTACGTGGGGCTGTGACGCCCCGGAAGGAGCTTGCAGTGATGCAGCGGAAATGGATCATGGTCGCGGCGGCGGTGCTCGCCGCGTGGCCCGCGGCGCTCGCCGCGCAGCAGACACCGCGGCCGCCGCGGCCCCCGCGGGCCTGGGCCTACGCGCTGGGCGACCACCGCGGCCGGATAGGCGTCGTCCTCCGGACCGAGGCCGATGCCGAGATCGACAAGATCGGCGCGAAGATCGAGGGGGTGACGCCCGGCGGGCCCGCGGCGAAGGCGGGGCTCAAGGTCGGCGACGTCATCACGAAGTTCAACGGCACCCCGTTGGGGGGCGTCAAGTCGGAGGACGAGGAAGACTCGGGTCCCGGCACCAAGCTCGTGGAGCTCGCCCACAAACTGGAGCCGGGCGACACCGTGCAGATCGAGTACCGGCGGGGCACGGAGACGAAGCAGGCGACGCTCGTGGCCGAGGAGCTCGGCGGCTTCAGTTTCAGCATGCCGGGGATCCCAATGACCCCGATGCCGGAGTTTCGGATGCCCTCGATGGGGGGCTTCACGGTGTGCGCGGGCGACATGTGGTGTGATCTGGACATGGTGACGTTGAATCCCGATCTCGGCGAATACTTCGGCACCAAGGAGGGTGTCCTCGTGGTGAAGGCGCCGAGCGACTCGGGCCTCCCGCTCAGGGGCGGCGACGTGATCCTGTCGATCGGCGGGCGCAAGCCCACCGGACCCTCGCACGCGATGCGGATTCTCCGCTCGTACGAGGTGGGTGAGACGGTCTCCATCGACGTCATGCGGAAGCAAAAGCGGACGACGGTCACGTGGACGGTGCCGAAGCCCGAGCAGCGGCGCATGCGGCGGCCGCGCGCGTCCGACCGCGAGGACCAGTCGGACTTCCGGTACCGCACGCGCACGCGCCTGCAGCGCGTGTAACGAGACTTCAGCCCGCGCGCCGCGCCGGCAGGGCCTCGTCGAACGCGGTGAACTCGAACGGCTTCGCCACGCACGGCCGGCCGGTGGAGTTGAGGAAGGCGCGCACGCTGTCGTCCACCAGCTGGCCGGTGGTGAAGATCACGCGCTCGGTGTAGGCGGGGTCCCGGGCCTTGAGCTCCTGGAACAGTTGTTCGCCCGAGAGGTCGGGCATGCGCATGTCCACGATCACCGCGTCGAAGGCGTCCTCGCGCATCCGGGCGAGGGCCTCCTTGCCGCTCGCGGAGGTCTGGACCACGTGACCGCGGCTCGCCAGGTAGCGCTGCAGCGCGACGCGCACGGACGCCTCGTCATCCACTACCAGGATTCGCAGCCGGTCGGTGATCGGCGTGACCGGCGGCACGGCCGGGTATTCGCCAGTCGTGGGCGGGGTCACGATCGGCAGCTCCATGACGAAGCGCGCGCCGCCCTGGGGCGCGTTCTCGGCCCAGATCCGTCCCTCGTGCTCGCGCACGATGCCGAGGGAGATCGAGAGCCCGAGTCCGGTGCCCGAGCCCGTGGGCTTGGTCGTGAAGAACGGGTTGAAGATGCGGTCGAGGAGGTTCGGCGGGATCCCGGGACCCGTGTCCTCGACCTCGATGCGAATCACGTCGCCCGAGCGGCACGTGCTCACGGTCAACCGCTGCTGGTCGCGGTGCGCGCGCTCCATCGCGTGCTCGGCGTTGGTCATGAGGTTGAGGAACACCTGCTGCAGCTGGTGCGCGTCCGCCATGGTGTCGGGGACCCGCTCGTCGTACTCGCGCTGCACGTCGATCCCGCGCACGCGCAGCTCGTAGCTGCGCAGCTCGAGGGTGTCGTCGAGCACCTGGTTGATGGCGGTGGGCGTGCGCTCGGGTTTGTGCTGGCGCGCGAACGTCAGCAGATTCTGCACGATGCGCGACGCGCGCCGCGCTTCGGCGTAGATCATCTCGGCGGCGGTCCGCTGGTCGGGCGGGAACCGCTTCTCGCTGAGCAGGAGCTGGGCGAAGGCCGAAATGCCCGCGAGCGGGTTGTTGAGCTCGTGCGCCACGCCGGAAACCAGCTGGCCGATCGCCGACATCTTCTCCGACTGAATCAGCTGCTCCTGCAGCGCCTTCTGGTCGGTGACGTCGCGAATCACGCACAGCACCTCCTCGTCGCGCTGCGGCGTCGAGTAGGTGACCTGAATCGTCCGGACGTCGCCGTCCTTGCGATAGAACGTCGTCTCGAACAGGCCCGTCTCCCCGCTCAGCGCCCTCTGGAAGTGCGCCAGGGCCTTGGGCAGCTCGTCGTCGGGGAGCATCGGGGCGAACCACTGACCCACGAGCTCCTCCCGGTGGTAGCTGGAGATGCTCTCCGCCGCATGGTTGAACGTCGTGAACCGGCCGTTGGCGTCGAGCGTCACGATGGCGTCGGACGCCGACTCGAACAGGTTGCGGTAGCGGGCCTCCGAGCGCGCCAGGGCCTCCTGCGCGCGCTGCTGCTCGGTGATGTCGCGCAGCGTGGCCACCGTCCCGACCAACTCGCCTTCGAGCACCAGGGGCGTGGTGGACACGGCAACGACGCGCTCCTCCCCAGTCGCCCGCACCACCTTGGTCTCGTAGTGCTGGTTCTCGCCCTCGGACGCGCGCTGCTCGCGCTCCGCCACGTGCTGGCGCTCGGCCGTGGCAACCATGTCGTCGATCGGCGTGCCCGGAAGGTCGTCGAGCGGGCGGCCGAACAGCTCGGCCGCCGCCCGGTTGGCGGTGAGCAGGCGGCGGTCGAGACCGGTGACCACCACCGCGTCCGCGAGGGCCGCCACGATCTCTGCCGCGACGTGCAGAGGATCGAATCTGCGCTTGGGAGTGACCTTCGGCGGCGGCTGCGCCGACAGGCGCACCCCCCCCGGAACGGGGGTAGCCCGCCGATTCTTAGTCATGCGTCGTAGGCCGCCACCATCGCGTGCCTCATCAGCGTGAGGCTCCGCAGCGCCGCCTCGGTCACCGACGCCGGCGCGTCACCGCGCTTCACGCAGTTCTTGATGATCTCGAGTGCCTGGATCGGGTGCTCGTCGTCGTACTTCGCGTGCTCCTCGAGCCACCAGCGCCCGCGGGGACCGATCTTCTCGTTCTTGGCCAGGCCGCGCAGCGCCTTCTCGGAGATCTTCTGCGCCACACCCTCCACCGCGTAGTTCGTGGCCGACACCGCCGGCCCGAAAGGCGCCGCGCGGCACATCTCGGTCAAGTAGCCGTGGAACGCCGTCACCTCGTCCCCCATCGGCTCGGGGATCTGGAACCGCTCCCTCGGGACGCCGAAGCCATCGCCCATGGCGCGCCACATCGCGTCGTGCCGCCGCTCCACGCGGATGTTGTCCCGGAAGAAGGGCTGGCCGTCCTCGGGCGAGCGATCGAGCAAGAGCTGCAGCCACATCGGGAAGTCCCGAACGATGGGGTAGAAGGCGACCAGGAAGTTCTGAATCTTCCCGTCCACGAGTCGGTTCTCCGAGGCGTCCACGATCACCGGGGTGTCCAGGATCGCGTCACGGCCCGGGTCCAAAGCGGTATCCAAGTCGGCCACCCAGTTGGGGTGGGGAGTCACCTGCACGGGCATCTTGACTCCTTCCAGCGCATGGGCGAGCGACGAACCGCGGGCTGCCGTGGGCCTGTTAATCTAGCGTCGGGGATTTGGCACACAAGTTCATACATCCTTGGCGCTTGAACTGTTTCACCTACCGCTGGACCGGTGACAGCCCGGTGGGCTGTGAGCCCACGTTTCGCGTGCCTTGACGAGATATATCGTGTCAGAATATCTTCACGTTACATCGTACAAGTGGGGAGAGCATGAGCAGGCACTTCGGATGGGAATCGTTCGCGTTCGGCTTCAGCCCGCGCGGCTTTTTCTGGGCGGGGCCGCGCCGCCGGCGTCGCCAGTGGTTCGAATCGGGCGACATGAAGTACGTGATCCTCAAGCTCCTCAACGAAAAGCCGCGGCACGGCTACGAGGTCATGAAGGAGCTCGAGGATCGGCTCCGCGGTTGCTACTCGCCATCACCCGGGACCGTGTACCCCACGCTGCAGTGGCTCGAGGACGAGGGGCTGGTCACGTCCCACGACGTGGCCGGAAAGAAGGTCTACGAGATCACGGACGCCGGGCGGACGTTCCTCGCCGAGCACAAGGACGTCGTGGACGAGATTTTCGAGCGGGTACACGACACCGTGGAGCGGGCGCTGGGCGGCGCGATGGCGGACATGAACCGCGCCGTGGGGCGGCTGGTGAAGGCGGTGTACCGCGCGGGGTGGCGCTCGCGGGACGAGGCCACACGCAAGCACATCGCCGAGCGGCTGGAGAAGACGCGGGAGGAGATCGAAGCGCTCGTGACGTGAGGGGGCGCTACTAGGCCTCAAACCCTTGTCAGGCCGCTGGCGTTGGCTGGATCGTGGCTGAGGCCGTAGCGGACGCCCGGTGTGCGGGGCGCAAGGAACCCGAGGACGATGGCGACGAGCAGCATCGCGGACACATCACCCCACAGATGACCGACTTGAGCGGGATCCGTGAGGGCATGAGCGCCCTTGACCAGGACTTGAACCAGGCTTGACCAGACGGTGAACCAGATCAGCGACGTGTGGCGTTCGGGATCGCGGGCCGCGACGAGAAGAAAGACACCCAGCATGCCGTAGATGCCCAATAGCATCTGGAGGTAAACGGGCTGGTCCGGCTGCAGACGCCAGCCGGCGGGCCAGAGGAGCGTCAGCGGCGTCAGGCCAAAGATGAACAGGAGCCCAGAGAGGGTGAGACTGAACCGGAGCAGGCGAAGGCGAGCGTCGGCTGTCACGGTGCCCCCTGTTGGAAGGTTGCGGGCCGCGTTGGCTGGCGGACCCCCTAGCCGCGGCGCTGCCGCAGCTGTTCCAGCGCGCGGGTGACGTACACCCGCGTCATCTGCTTGCGCCACGACAGGTCGAAGTCGGTGTTGTCCAGCGGTTTCGCCGGACGGTAGGCGGCCTCCGCGGCGGCGGCGATCGCTTCCGTCGAGAGGTCGCTGCCCCTGAGCGCGGCGCCGGCCTCGACCACCTCCTGCGGCCAGCTGGCGACGCCCCCCAGCACGATGCGCGCGTCGGCGACCGTCTTGCCGTCCCACCTGATCCACGACGCCACACCGAGCACCGGGAAATCGAACGACCCGCGGCGGCGCAGCTTGTGGTAGGTCGCGTCCCAGCCGTCCGCCGGCGGCAGCCGTACCTCGGCGAGGATCTCGTCGGGGTGCTTCGTGAGGTAGTCGATCCCGTCGTTGGCGTAGAGCCGCGCGGCGGGCACGATCCGCTCGCCCTTCGGTCCCACGAGCAGGAACTCGGCGCCGATCGCCACCATGACGGGCGCGACGTCGGACGAGCTGACCGCCCAGCAGCGCGGGGACGACGGCGCCACCCAGCAGATGTGGCCGTCCTTCTTCATGCAGAAGTCGATCGCCTTCCGCCACTCGTAGGTCTGATCGTAATAGTTGCAGCGCGTGTCGAGACAGAGGTTGCCGCCCAGGGTGCCCATGTTCCGGAGCAGCGGCGTGCTGACGAGCTCGGCGGCGTGCGCGACGGCGGCATAGGCGGACTGGCGGACGGCCGGACTGGCGGCCAGCTCGGTGAGGGTCATAGCGGCGCCGATCACGATTCCACCGTCCGCCTGACCGCCCGTCCGCCTGACCGCCGCCCTCAGCTCCGGGACCCCCATCAACGAGATGACCGTCGCCGGCTCCTGCTGCCGCCGCTTCATGTTCGGGTACAGATCCGTCCCACCGGCGACGTACGTGCCGTCCGGTCCGGCATCGGCCTTCATCCGCAAGGCCGCGGCCAGCGTCTCGGGCTGGAGATAGGTGAAGGAAGGAAGCCGCAGCATCTGGCCGAACCTTAACGGGCGTCGCCGGTAGGGTCCAGCATGTAGGGGCGCAGCATGCTGCGCCCCTACGTCGCCCGCCTACGGGCGCACGGAGCCGCCTACCGGGTGCCGATGCTGCGTCCGGCACCGAGCGCCTGCGCCGCCTGCGCCAGCCGGACGAACTCCGCCCGGTAGCCTTGAGCATCGCTTCCCAACGCCTCCCGGGCCGACGCGATCACGTGTCCGATGTCGGCCTGCCCGCGGTGCTCCGACCCCCGCAGCAGGAGCCCGAACTCGGCAACCGCCGCCTGGAACCGGAAGTCGGCGGAGGGCGATCCCGACGCACCGTCGACCACCGCGTGCGTGAGCTCGCGGCTCCTGTCCCCGTCCGGCTGCTTGTAGCGCACCCGTACGAACATCAGCTCCGGGCCGGCCGCCCTCGTGCTCGAGTCCGGCGCCGCCTGGTAGCGCAGCGCGTCGGGCACCCGCACCGTCACGTCGGTCTCGACGCCCACGGGGATGACCTCGTACAACGCGGTGACCGAGTGCCCCGACCCGATCTCGCCCGCATCCTTCCGGTCGTCGGCGAAGTCCTCGTCCGCGAGCAGCCGGTTCTCGTAGCCGATGAGACGGTAGGCCCGCACCCTGGCCGGGTTGAACTCGACCTGGATCTTTACGTCCTTGGCCACGGTGTAGAGGGTGCCGCCCAGCTCGTGGACCAGCACCTTGCGCGCCTCCAGCAGGTTGTCGATGTAGGCGTAGTTCCCATTGCCGTGGTCGGCCAGCTTTTCCATTTTCGCCGCCTGGAGGTTACCCTCGCCGAAGCCCAGCACCGTCAGGAACACCCCCGTCTGCCGTTTCTCCTCGACCAGCCGCACCATCTCGGCGTCGCTCGACACGCCCACGTTGAAGTCGCCGTCGGTCGCGAGGATGACGCGGTTGTTGCCCCCGCGAACGAAGTTGGCGACTGCCTCGTCGTATGCCCGGCGGATGCCCTCGCCGCCGGCGGTGCTGCCGCCGGCCTCGAGCTGCTCGATGGCTTCGAGGATCTTTGCCTTCCGGTCGCCGGGCGTGGACGGCAGCACGAGCCCGGCCGACCCCGCATAGACCACGATGGCCACTCGATCCTGCGGCCGGAGCTCGTTCACGAGCAGCCGGAAGGCGGCCTTGAGAAGAGGGAGCTTGTTGGGCGGCATCATCGAGCCGGACACGTCGATCAGGAACACGAAGTTGCTCGGCGCCAGACCCTCGGCGTGCATGCGCTTCGCCTGCAAGCCGATGCGCACCAGGCGGTGCCCGGGTTTCCAGGGCGCGGCAGCGATCTCCGTGAGAATGGCGACCGGCGCGTCCCCATCGGGCTCGGCGTAGTCGTACGGGAAGTAGTTCACCAGCTCCTCGATGCGGACCGCGTCCTTGGGCGGCACCGCGCCCTGCTGCATGATGAACCGGCGCACGTTCGAGTAGGAGGCGCGGTCCACGTCGATCGAGAAGGTCGAGAGCGGATGCGCCGCGACCGCGACGAACGGGTTTTCGTCGATCTTGTCGTACTGCTCACGGTTCCCCGGCTGGCGCTGGATCCGCCACGGCTCGACGTATCCGTCCTGCGCCCGGTAAAACCAGGCCGCTTTGGCGGCAAGCCGGCCACGCACGGAGACCTCACCGTTCACGACCACAGCGTCGAGGCTCACGGGGGACCCCCGCAGCTCGAGGTCCACCGTGACAGTCTGATTCGCGGCGACCTGGACGCCGCGCGCCTCCGCCGGCGCGTGCCCGACGAGCCGGGCACGGACGGTGTACGTCCCGACCGGGACGTTGTCGATCAGGTAGTAGCCGCTGTCGTTGGTCGTTGCGCCCAGCGATGTCCCGACGACGGACACCTGAGCGTTCGCCACCACCGCCCGGGAAGTGGCGTCTCGGATGTGGCCTGCGATGCGGCCGGTCTCAGCCCGATTGAGGGGTCGTGGCGCGGCGAGCGCCGCGACCAGGGCGACGAGTAGGACGGGATAGGACAGCATGGTCTCTCCTGGGGTGGGGGCGGGTTACCCAGGAGAGACGCCGCGGGCGCGCGAAGCTACACAGGCAGGATCAGCGCGGCTTCGTGCTGACCCCGGGCGACAGCCCGGGGTTGCCGGTGCCCGCACGGATCCCCGGGCTTGCGCCCGGGGTTAGTGCCTTCCCATCGCCCCCTTCCCACGGCGGCGGTACGCGGGTCGGCTCCGGCCACGCAATCTCCGGGAACGCCGTCGGCCCGTAGCGCGCCTCTTCACCTTTCGCCTTCCGGCGCAAGGCCTTGAAGACCTTCTCGGGGGTGATCGGAACTTCGTCGATGCGCACGCCCACCGCGTCGTACACCGCGTTCGCGACCGCCGGCGGAACGGGGAGCAGCGGCCCCTGGCCGCACTCCTTCGCGCCGAACGGGCCGTTCGGGTCGGGGTCCTCGACGACGTAGGTGACGACATCGCACATCTCGAGGGTGGTGGGGCTCTTGTACTCGAGCAGGCTCGGGATCTTGTGGACGACGTTGCGGTTGCCGCGGTAGGCCATCTCCTCCATCAGCGCTTCGCCCAGGCCCATGTAGACCGAGCCTTCGATCTGGCCCATCACGGTCGCGGCGTTGATCGAGCGTCCCACGTCGTGCGCGATCCAGATTCGCGGAACGCACACGATGCCGGTCGCGGGATCGACATCCACAAGGGCGACGCAGGCGCTGTAGGAGTACGCGGGCGAGGGCCCGACACCCGCGCCGCGGTACTTCCCGGGTGAGGGCGGCGGGGTATACGAGCCCACCGTGCCGACCGTGCCCTCGGCCGCTTCGGCGAGCTGCACCGCCTCGGCGAACGCGAGCCCGCGTCCGGGGTCCTCGACGTCGAACACCCTGCCGTCGGCGAACCCGATGCGCTCAACCGGGACCTCGAGCTTGACGCCCGCGTGCCGGGCGATCAAGTCGCGCGCGCGCTCGGCCGCCTGGATCGCTGCATTCCCGGTCATGAGCGTCACCCGGCTCGAATAGCTGCCGAGGTCGACCGGGGTGAGATCGGTATCGCCCGTGACGATCGCGATGTCGAGCGGGTCCAGGCCGAGCACCTCGGCGACGAGCACCGCGAGGATTGAGTCGGAGCCCTGGCCGATCTCGGTCGAGCCGCAGAACACCGTGACGCCGCCGCCGCGGTCGCACTTGAGCTGCACGCCTGAGTGGGGCATCGGGTTCCAGTAGATCGCGAGCCCCGCACCGGTGATGTACGACGAGCACGCGAGCCCGATGCCCTTCCCGTAGGGAAGCTGGCGGAACTTCTGCTTCCAGCCCGAGCCCTCGACCGCCTTGCGGATGCAGACGCCCAGCCCCATCGAGCCGACGCGCAGCCAGTTCGCGGTGAGGGAGTTCGGCGGGACGAGGTGCTTGAGCCGCAGCTCGGCGGGGTCCATCCCGAGCTGCTCGGCGATCTTGTCGAGGTGGACTTCGAGCGCAAAGCGCGGCTGCGGCGTCCCGTGCCCGCGCTTGGGCCCGCACGGCGGCTTGTTGGTGAATGCTCTTGCGCCCTGGAACTTGTAACGTGGAACGTGATAGGTGACGGTCTGGAGGGCACCCGTGTAGTAAGTGCTCGCGACCCCGTAGGAGCCGTACCCGCCGCCGTCGAGCAGGGACTTGAAGTGCATGCCGGTGATCGCGCCGTCCTGCTTCACCCCGGTCTTCACCCACATCAGCGTCGGGTGGCGCCCGCGGTGGCAGTAGAACACCTCCTCGCGGGTGAGCGTGATCTTCACCGGCCGGCCGGTGAGCATCGCGAGCTTCGCGACGACGATCTCGTGGCTGAACGGGTCGCTTTTGCCGCCGAAGCCGCCGCCGTTGGGGGTGGCGATCACGCGGATCTTCGCCGGCGCGAGCTCGAGCACCTTGGCGAGCGCGCGATGCACGTAATGCGGGGTCTGGGTGGAGCTCCAGAGCGTGACCTTCCCGTCCGGGGACCAGTCGGCGACCGCGGCGTGCTGCTCCATCGGCAGGTGCGTGTTCCCCTCGAAGAAGAGCAGATCCTCGCGCACCAGGTCCGCGTCGGCGAACCCGGCGTCCACGTCGCCGAACTCGAGGTTGATCAGCTTGTGCAGGTTGCCGCCGTCCCCGTACTCGTGGATGCGCGGCTCGGCGTGCGCGACCGCGTCCTCGGCGTCCGTGATCGGTCGGAGCCGCTCGTACCGCACGTCGATCAGGTCGAGCGCTGCCGTGGCGATCTCCTCGCTGACCGCGGCCACCGCGGCGACCGGGTCGCCCACGAAGCGCACCTTGTCGAGCGCGAGCGCGTGCTCGTCCTGGCTCACGGGGAGGATGCCGAACGGGACCGGCAGGTCCTTTCCGGTGAGCACCGCTTTCACGCCGGGCAGGGCCGCGGCCTTCGCCGTGTCGATGGCGAGGATGCGGGCGTGCGGGTGGGGGCTGCGGAGCAGCTTGGCGTACAGCATGCGGGGAAGCGCGATGTCGTCGGCGAACTTCGTCGTGCCGGTGACCTTGGGAGTCGCATCGACTTTCCGCACCGCCCTGCCCACCACTCGGAAGGCGGTCGGGCGGTCAGGCGGTCGGGCGGTCGGTAGCGCCGCGTCGTCAGTGTCCGCCTGACCGCCCGACCGCCGGACCCCCGCTTTCTTATCGATGCCCATACAGCGTCTCCGGCGCCGGCTCGGCGTTCTCCCCCCGCATCCGCGCCGCGGCCAGCTCGACCGCCTCGTAGATCTTGAGGTACCCGGTGCAGCGGCACAGGTTGCCGGACAGCGCGAGCTTGATCTCGTCGCGCGAAGGGCTGGGCCGCTCCGCGAGCAGTGCCTCGGCGGCCAGCAGGAACGCCGGCGTACAGTAGCCGCACTGCGCGGCGCCCAGCTCGGCGAACGCCTCCTGCAGCGGGTGGAGCCTCCCGCCCTCGGCCATCCCCTCGACCGTCTTCACCCGACGTCCTTCGCACGCGAGGCCGAGCACGAGGCAGGAGAGCACCGGCGTGCCGTCGACGAGCACCGTGCAAGTGCCGCACTCCCCCAGCTCGCAGCCGTGCTTCGTGCCGGTGAGCCCCAAGTCTTCGCGCACCACCTCGAGCAGCGTCTTGTGGGGAGCGAAAGCGACCTCGACGGGCTCGCCGTTCAGCTCGAGCGCGATCTTCGCTTTGGCGCCGGGCATATTCCGAAAGCTAATCTTGATAAGACGGCGAGGCCGCGCCAGTTTTTGGGCGTCCAAAGCGGCTTCGGGCGTGCATCATGGCGGACAGGCGGACGGGCGGACAGGCGGTCGGAAGGATGGCGGACTGGCGGACGGCCGGACAGGCGGTCGGAAAAGCGGGGCTCGTGCTGTCGGTCTTTCTGTCCGCCCGTCCGCCTGTCCGCCTGTCCGCCCAAGACTACCGCGCGCAGGCCCTGCGAATCCTGAAGACCGTCCCGCTCATCGACGGTCACAACGACATCCCCGACGCGATCCGCGAGCGCGGCGGACTCGACTCGGTGGACTTCGCGGTGTTGCAGCCGAAGCTGATGACCGACATCCGGAAGCTGCGGGCCGGCGGCGTAGGCGGGCAGTTCTGGGCGGCGTACGTCCCGGTCACCACGATGGATTCCGGGCCGCACCCGGCCGTGTACGCGCTTGAGCAGATCGACCTCATCAAGCGGCTGTGCGCGAGGCACCCTCGTGACCTCGCGATGGCCTACAGCGCGGCGGACGTCGAGCGCACCTTCAAGGCCGGGAAGATCTCGTGCCTGATCGGCATCGAGGGTGGGCACGCCATCGAGAATTCCCTCGGCGCGCTCCGGATGTTCGCGGCCCTCGGCGTCCGGTATATCACGCTGACGCACTGGCGGAGTCTCTCCTGGGCGACCGCGTCCACGGACACGGCGCGGCGCGGCCTCTCGGCATTCGGCCGGGACGCCGTGCGCGAGATGAATCGCCTCGGGATCCTGGTGGATCTCTCGCATGTGAACGACGGCACGATGTCCGATGCGCTCCACGCCACGCGCGCTCCCGTCATCTTCTCCCACTCTTCCGCGCGCGCGCTCACCCACCATGCGCGTGACGTCCCCGACTCGATTCTCCGAATGATGCCGGCGAACGGCGGGATCGTCATGGTGAATTTCAACCCCGGCTTCGTCTCGGAGGCGGTGCGGGTGTACGAGGACAGCCTCGAGCCCCGGGCGCGCGCGCTGCGCGCCGCCGGTCTCGACTCAGCGGCGATCTCGGACTCCGTGAGGGCGTGGAGCGGGCGGGGGCCGAGGGCGACGCTCCAGCAGGTGGCGGACCACATCGAGCACATCCGCACCGTCGCGGGGTTGGACGCCGTGGGGCTCGGCTCGGACTTCGACGGGATCAGCTCCGTGCCGGTGGGGCTGGAGAACGTGTCGCGGTTTCCCGATCTGCTCGCCGAGTTGCTGCGGCGAGGATGGAGCGAGCAGGATGTGAAGCAGGTCGCGGGGCTCAACGTGCTGCGGGTGCTGCGGGCGGCCGACCGGGTGTCAGCGGAGATGAGAGCTGTCAGGTGACTGCGTTCATCTCCCCACCCAGCGGCGGATTCTCTCGAGCGCGACCCGGAGGCTGATCGGCTTCACGAGGTAATCGAGGGCGACCGCCTCGAGCTCTCGCGGCTGCCCGCCCTTTTCTCCCCGCACCGTCGTGAAGACGACGCGGTAGGCCCCCGGGCGCTCGCGCTGCAGCGACTCGAAGATCGCATAGCCGTCGCCCTCCGGCGGGTTGACGTCGAGCAGGAGCAGCGGGCGCTCCTCGCCCGTGTCGAGCGCCAGCAAGCGCGTCAGCGCTTCGCGACCGGTGGCGTAGCTCGCGAAACGATACCCTCGGGACTTGAGCCCGTATTCGAGCAGCTCGGCGAGGGCGGGGTCCCCCTCCACGATGATCACTTCGGGCACGCCCTCGGCTGGCAGGGCGGGGCCGCCGGGCCGGTGCGGGTGTGGAGTGATCGGCACGTCGAGCTTCATGATCTCGGCGAGCCGCGCCGCGAACCAGCGGGTGAGCGAGCCGCGGTCCACGTCCCGGTCGTGCGGCCAGTCCACCCAGTCCTTCGCCGTCGCCTCCATCCCCGCGGCGAGGCGGGACGCGCTCCAGAAGCCGTACGAGCCGGCGGAGCCGTGGATCTTGTGCGTTTCGCGGCGCAGCTCTGCGAGCGCCTCCGCGTCGCCGGCGTCCGCGGCGAGGCGGTCGGCGATCCCGGCGATCCCGCCGAGCTGGGTGCGCATCCCCTGCAGGTACTCCTCCAGCAGCTCCGGCGGAACCTCAGCAGGCGGGCCAGCGTCGCGGGTCACGCAATTCAAGATTGGGGCATCGCGGCGGGAATGCCATAGCCGAGCGGCCGGAGCGGCGCGATATTGGCGGGAAGCGACCTCGGAGGGCTGAACGATGAGGCGAGCCGTCAATGAGCAGGTCTGGCACACTCATCCGACGCTTCAGCGCCGGCTGCGGGAAGAGCGGCTCGGGGTCAGGGTCTGAGTGGCGGCGCCGGGGGGGCGGGGGAGGTAGGGCTCTGCTTCACCTGCCGCTGGATGCGGGCGGCCGCGAATCGGCGGGGCTCGACGTTTTTCCGGTGCAGCCGCGCCGAGACGGACCCGCGGTTCGTCCGCTACCCACCGCTCCCGGTCCGCACCTGTGCGGGGTACGAGCAGGCGATGCTGTTCGTCGTGCTGATGCGCTACACGAAGCCGCTCGACGCGGTGGATGCGCTCCGCGCCGAGCACATCCGGCACCTCGAGGCGTACGCCGCGCGGGGGATCGTTCACGCCTGGGCGCGGCGCGATCCACCGGCCGGCGCCGTGCTGATCGCGGCGGCGCCCGATCGCAGCGCCCTGGAGGCGGTCGTGTCGGAGGACCCCTACGTCAAGGCGGGCGTGGCCCAGGCCGAGATCGTCGAGTTCCCGCCGGCCAACGTGCGTGGCGCGCTGAGGACCTAGCTCCGTAACGTGGCCCGTGGCGGGCACCTACGATGTCCCACGCGGGTCTCGCGTCGGCCGGTGATTCCGGCCATTGCGCAGACGCCCGCTTCTTCTACCTTGGGTCTCGCGCCCCCGCCGACACACTGATGCTTCGAGGTGCTCCCGTGGTTCACCCACCGTTGGTGGAGCGCGCCAAGCTCCTTCTTGTCCGCCACTTCGAGCGGATGTTCGTGCTCCTGCTCGTCGCCGCGATGGTCGGCATCCACTCGCTGGTCGAGCAGAAGTTCGCGTTCCTGAGCTTTTATTATCTCCCGATGATCCTCGCCGGGTTCTACGGCGGCCGGCGGTTCGCGGTGCTATCGGGGCTGTTCGTCGTCTCGCTCGTCTTCTTCTATCAGTACGTGCAGGGCCTCGACATGCTACCGGGGTTCTACCCGGGCGCGCTGCTCAGCCTGGTCCCGTGGGCGGGCTTCCTGATTCTGACGGGCTACGTGGTGGGCAGGCTCGCCGAGCAGCGGGACATCCAGCTCACGGACGTGAAGAACGCCTACCTCGCGACGCTCGAGCTGCTCGCCTACCACCTCGAGTCGACCGAGCGGCACCAGCAGGGGCACTCGAACCGCGTGGCGGAGCTCGCGGTGGCGGTCGGGCGCGAGCTGAAGCTGCCCGAGCCGGACATCGAGAACCTGCGGGTGGCGGCGCTGTTGCACGAAGTAGGGCCGCGCGACCAGCGGCTGGTGCGGCTCCTCTCGCGGTCGGTCACGGACTCCACGGTCGCGGTGGCGCGGGTCATGCGGGGCGCGGCCCAGCTCATCGCGGAGTACGGGCACTACTACGAGATCGTGGGCGAGGACTGGGACATCGAGGCGCTCTCGCTTCCCGTGACGGTGAAGGTTCTCGCCGTGGCGGATGCGTTCGAGACGCTGCAGATGGCGACGCCCGTGCGCCCCGCGTTTCCGAAGTGGAGCGCGCTCGAGGAAGTGGAGAAAGGGGCGGGAAAGACGTTCGCGACGGCCGCCGTGCGGGCGCTGCGCAGCGTGGCGGGCCGGCCCGAGGCGGCGTCGGCGTCGCCGATCCGCGAGCTCAAGGTCGTCTAGCCGCCGGCGGCGTCCTTCCGCCCGCTCGCCACGCCGCCCGCCACGCCCGCCCCGAAGGCCAGCGCGGTTCCGACCGTCACGAGGGGGAGCGCCGCGACGGGCAGCGCGACTGCGGCCGCCGCGAGCCCCGCGACGAGCGGCGCCGCCGGCCTGTGAATCGCGTCGACGAAGCGCAGGCGGCGCTTCACGAAGCTCTTCGCCGCCACGAATCCGCCGCCCAGCGCCACGGCTGCGACCAGCAGGCCGATCATCGGTTCTCCTCTCGCGCGCCGTACGGAAGTTGCGCCGCCGGAGTTTCGGATGCAAATCTCCCGCGTGACGATGCCATCCCGGGTGGTGCGCGGCGGCGCCCGAGAATCAAAGGAGTGATGATGCTTTTAAGGGCGGTCAGGCGGTCGGGCGGTCAGGCGGTCGGAAGGATGGCGGACTGGCGGACGGCCGGACAGGCGGTCGGAAAAGCGGCGCTCGTGCTGTCGGTCTTTCTGTCCGCCCGTCCGCCTGACCGCCTGACCGCCCAGTCGCTTCGGGTTCCCTACGAGACGTTCACGCTCCCCAACGGGCTGGAGGTGCTCTTGCACGAGGACCACTCGGTCCCGCTCGTGGCGGTGAACATCTGGTACCACGTCGGCTCGGCCGACGAGCAGACCGGGCGGACGGGATTCGCGCACCTGTTCGAGCACATCATGTTCATGGGGTCGCAGCACGTACCGACGGGCGACTTCGACAAGCTGCTCGAAGGCGCGGGGGGAGACAACAACGGGTCGACCACCGAGGACCGGACCAACTACTACGAGGACGGGCCGAGCAACGCGCTCCCCCTGATGCTGTGGCTCGATTCCGATCGGATGGGGTTCCTGCTCCCGGAGATCACCGCGGAGAAGGTGGATCTGCAGCGTGGCGTGGTGCAGAACGAGCGGCGCCAGAGCTACGAGAACCGGCCGTACGGGCTCGCGGAGGAGAACATCCTGAGCCGGCTCTATCCGCCGGCCCATCCGTACAGCTGGCCGGTGATCGGCTCGATGACGGACCTCGAGGCCGCGACACTCGAGGACGTGCGCCAGTTCTTCCGCACGTACTATACGCCGAACAATGCGACGCTCGTGATCGCGGGCGATCTCACGCCGCGCGACGCCCGAGGGCTCGCCGAGCGCTATTTCGGCGACATCCCCCGCGGCCCCGCCGTGACCCGCACGCCCGCGCCGCCGGTGCAGCTCCAGGCGGACGCGTACGCGACGCTCGAGGACCGCGTGCAGCTGCCGCGCGTGTACGACGCGTGGCACACCGCCAAGGCCTTCGCGGCCGACGACGCCACGCTCGACGTGCTCGCCAACGTGCTCGCCGGCGGCCGGCCGTCGCGGTTGTACAAGCGGCTGGTGTACGACCTGCAGATCGCCACCGAGGTGGTGGCGTTCCAGGACGGCGGCCGGATCGACGGCAAGTTCGAGCTGTACGCGACGGCGCGCCCGGGCCACGACTTGACCGAGCTGCAGCGCGTGATCGACGAGGAGCTGAAGACACTCGCCGCCGCGGGTCCGACCGCGCGCGAGGTGGAGCGAGCGCGGAACACGTTCGAGGCCCAGTTCCTGGCGCGCCTGGAGCGCGTCGGCGGGTTCGGCGGCAAGGCGGACCAGCTGAACTTCTACAACTACTTCGTCGGCACGCCGGATTACTTCCAGCAGGACCTCGATCGCTACCGCAAGGTGACGCCGGCGGACGTGCAGCGGGCGGCGCGACGCTACCTGACCGAGGCGCACCGCATCGTGCTGAGCGTGGTGCCGCAGGGGAAGCCGGAGCTGGGGGTGAAGCGGGAGGCGACGCCGTGAGGCAGGCGGTCGGGCGGAAACAGGCGGTCGGGCGGTCAGGCGGTCGGGCGAAGCAGGCGGTCAGGCGGTCGGGCGGTCAGGCGGTCGGTTTGGGACGGTGCGCGGCCGTGCTGGCGGTGCTGGGGGTTTTCCTGTCCGCCCATCCGCCCGACCGCCTGACCGCCCAGGCCGTTGATCGCAGTAGCCCTCCCACGCTGCCGCCGCCGCCCGCGCTGCAGCTCCCCGCCGTGCGGGAGGCGACGCTCCCGAACGGGCTCGAGCTGCGCGTGGTGGAGATGCACAAGGTGCCGGTCGTCGACGTGCAGGTGGTGCTCGACGCCGGGTCGGTGCGGGATCCCGCGGACCTCGCGGGGCTCGCGACATTCACCGCCACGATGCTGCAGCAAGGGGCGGGCAAGCGCGGGGCGCTCGAGATCGCGGACCAAGCGGCGTTCCTCGGCGCACAGCTCAACAGCTTCGCGAACCTGGACGTGGCCACCGTGTCGGTCCACGTCCCGAAGCGGCGGCTCGAGCCCGCGCTCGACCTGCTGGCGGACGTGCTGCTCCGGCCGACCTTCCCGGACTCCGAGGTCGCGCGCCAGCGCGAGCTGCGGCGGGCGCAGATCGTGCAGCAGGGGGACAACCCCGTGGCGATCGCCAGCATCGCCTTTCCGGCCGTCGTCTATGGCGCGGCCCACCCGTATGGGAGGCCGCTCACCGGCACGGAGTCCTCGACCGGGGCGCTCAGCCGTGACCGCGTGGCGGAGTTCTACCGGGCGTACTACCGTCCCAACGCGGCGCGCATCCTGGTGGTCGGCGACGTGACCCTGGCCGAAGCGCGTCGGATGGTCGCCGCGCGGCTGGGCGCGTGGCAGCGCGGCGACGTCCCGGCCGCGGCGGCCACCGTGCCGCCGCCCCCGGTCGCGCGCGCGGTGTACCTGGTGGACAAACCCGGCGCGGCGCAGTCGGTCATCCGGATCGGGCACGTCGGGATCGCGCGCTCGAATCCGGACTATTTCGCCTTGCAGGTCCTGAACACGATCCTCGGGGGCGCGTTCACCTCGCGCTTGAACCAGAATCTGCGCGAGACCCACGGCTACACCTACGGCGCGTTCTCCCAGTTCTCGGCGGGACGCCTGGCCGGCCCGTTCGTCGCCAGCGCCTCCGTCGTCACGGCGAAGACCGACAGCTCCCTGATCGAATTCCTGAAGGAGCTGCGCCGTGTCCGTGACGAGCCGATTCCCGACGCGGAGCTCGCCAAGGCGAAGTCGTACATCACGCTCGGCCTGCCGGGGGAGTTCGAGACGACCGCCAGCGCCGCGGCGCGGTTCCGGGAGCTCCTCGTCTACGGGTTACCGCTCGACTACTACGCGCACTATATCGACCGCATCGACGCGGTGACCGCGGCGGAGGTGCTGCGGGTGGCGCGGCGCTACATCGACCCGGAGCACTTCGACATCGTGGTGGTGGGCGACAAGGGGCAAATCGAGGCCGGAATCAAGGCCTTGAACGAGGGACCAATCGTCTACCGGGACATGTGGGGGCAGGAAGTGAAGTAGCTTCTTACTTGCCGTAGACTCCGACGCCATGGAAGCAGGGCGACGTGGAGCAGCTCGCCATGGTCACCTTCACGCGGTACTCGCCGGTGACACGCGGCGCGATCTGCACGATCGGCTTGTCGTCGGTCTTGAGATCCGAGTCGACTTCGTCGCCGTCCGAGTCGTACAGCCGCAGGTCGATGTCGGTGCAGTCCTGGTCGCACACGCCGATCAACGCGTAGGTCGTGCCCGCGTGCAGGTTGAGCGTCATGGACTCCGATTCGTGGCAGGGTGAGTATGGGACCGGTCGCTTTACTCGCTACCGGAACGTTCGCTCAACGACACTCCTGCTCTCCCCTGGCCGCCGAGGCCACCTCTCGACCCCCAAAGAGCATGTGGGCAGTATCGCGGACATCGATGACGAGATCGCGAGCCGCGCGCGCGGGGATGCGGGCTTGGATTGTCGGTCGCCCTGGGGCCGTGATCAGTTCGACCGAAGTGTCAATGTCGCTGCTGTTGCTGACGCGGAACTTCCGTCCGCACACGTTAACCAGGTTCAGTGTGCCGGCCGGGAGCGCCGCGACGCCGGGGCGCGCGTCGGTGAGCGCCTGCCACACAGCCTTCGCCGCGCGGGCGATCCGAGGATTCGGGTCGGCTGCCAACTCGCGGCTCAGAGCATACACGCGATCGGGCATGTCCTCGGCTGGCGGCTCAACTCCAAGCCGGGCTCCCGGGTGGGCCACGTGCGCCAGCGAGGGGTACCTCGGCGGATTCTCCAAGTCTCGCAGCTCTACCGTGGCGGAGAGATCGAAGTAGCTGACAAGGATCTGCAACGCGACGAGTCGCAAGCCGGGCGGGCGGCTGGCATCGTGGGCAACCGCCGTAGCCGCCTCGGCGATTCGTTGATCGTGGATCTGATAGTTCCAGCCACGGAGCTGGGCCAGGGTCTCCGGGCGATCGTCGGCTGTGTGCCATCGGGTCGCAATTGCCGCTGGACCGTCGGGGCAGCTGAGGATGTGCGCGAGGGCCCATCCGGCGTGCGCGTCGGTCGCTTCGCCGGAGGTGACAAGCCGAACGGCCTCGGCGCAGTCATCGCCGCTTGGCTGCTGAGCCGGCAGGCGGAAGGCGCCTAGGGTGAGCGCGACTCCTGCCACGGGGAGAAATCGGATTAGCTGCATGGCCTGCTCCTGGCCCTTACCGGAGACGCGAGTAGTCATACGTGAAGACGCACGGCAAGGTCGAGCTGTTGATGTTGTTCCGCGAGTCATTGTCCATCGCGGCCGCGTCAGTGGCCGCCGCGGTGTGGATCTCCGCCCGTGTGGGTTCGGGGTCAATCGTGGAACTGGGTCCCGCCAGTTTTTCGGCTTTCACCCGGGCGTCAGCGGGCCGAAGGTCGACGCATCCCGGCGCCTCGCCGTGAACCTGAGCGTGATCCAACAGCTCCCAGCCCGGTCAGACGGCAGCTGAACGTCTATCTATCCGGGCAGCGGCGCCGACGAACCTCGCTTGGATCGGGCCAGAGCCAGACCGAGGTCACGCGCACCGAGTCCTGAAAGTTGACCCCACCGACGGCGAAAGACATCTTCAGCGAAGGGACGATGACTGAGTGGCGTTCCTCGCGACTGAAGCGCACGTCGTACGGGTGGCGAAGTTCACCAACGGTTGAACCAGCACCGATACCCTCTGACGTTCGGAAGCGCGGATCCAAAACGCTGATGCCATCAATCGCAAACTCCAAACAAGGAACCTCACGGATGCGCGCGACGATCGACGGCGCCACCTTCGCTCCGGGCAGCCGAATCTCGATTGCCGGAGTGAAATGTCCCTCGGCAGAGACGTCGACCAGGCGTACACGCTCACGACCGACGAGTCTGTAAATCTCGTCAACTGTCGCCCCGAGCTCCAACATGCCGGCACGGCCCGGCGCAAGCACAAGATTCGTTCCCTGGGCCTGGACGGTTGCGGGATTGAGGGCCACGGCAAACAGGGCAGTGGCGAGCAACGCAACCTGTCGTCGCGTGTCCATGATGCTCTCCTTGCCGACTACCACGCAGCGTGAAGGTGGCGGTCGTTCGGCCTACGTGTTTCAGTCGGTCGTTTCTAGCGGGCCGGTTTACCGGCCAGAGGCCGGGCCGCGAGTTCACTCGCGCCCCCACCAGGTCGCGCATCCTCTCTTTCTCTTTAGGGCGCGGGAACACAACGACAAGCCGCCGCACTGTCGAGCGACTCTCACGTGCGCCCGGCAGACAGTTCAGTCCGCGACAGCGGGCCCGGGGGCCGCCGTGAACTGTGCAGCCGCTCTAAAGCCGCCGTGGCTTTGGTGGGACGCCGGCGAGCCGCTGGGCAGCGCGTCGCTGGGTTTCCTCGATAGTCTCGGGATCCTCGATCCCTCTGGCTACAACCTCCTTCCGATCGGATGCGATGGCTTCGACGATCCGCCTGAGCTCCGCATCGTGTAACGCTACGGCGAGATCGATGGCCCGCCACAACGTCGTGAAATACGGCTTCCCCGTCAGACGCTGCCGCGCAGCGAGCCGAATCTCGTTGAGCGTGCCGGCTGAGAGAGGATGTGGCCCCGCTCCCTCGACCATGAACCTCAGCGCGAGCAAGGCGTCGTCCACGACGTAGTGCGTGGCCTCTGCAGACCTGACCGCGGCGAGAAGGGCTGGGACCGCCTCCTCGCCGAAGTCCACCAAAGCCCGGATGGGAGGCGACCCGGTGCCGAGGGCTCCCACCAGCGCGGGAATCGCCCGCGGATCCCGCAACTCAGCCACCACCCGCGACACTCTGGCGATGAATTCGGGGTCCTCCAGAGGCTTGAGCGCCTCCCCACGAAGATCTGCGTGGTAGCGGTCAGCTTGAACCCGGTTCTCTCGCTCAAGGGCCTTGATCAGCGCCGCGCGCACCTCCGGTCCTATCTGCTGCGGCCCGAGAGCCTGCGCCGCCTCAAGGGCCCGGCTCCGCTCCCTGGCGTTCCTACCAAGGATCTGCTGCGCCAGGACGGACTGGTCCACCTGGGCCTGGACGGTTGCGGGATTGAGCGCCACGGCAAACAGGGCAGTGGCGAGCAACGCAACCTGTCGTCGCGTGTCCATGATGCTCTCCTTGCCGACTACCACGCAGCGTGAAGGTGGTGGTCGTCGTAGGTAGTCCACTGGAACAATTCTACAGAGGCGGGTACGGCCTCCGCAGCCGCTTGCCTCAGCTTGTTAAACTCTGATCTGGTCCACGCGTGGTCGGCCGAGAACATGTCCGCCGCCCTGCCGTGCATATGGAAGCTGGTTCGTGGAGCGTCACTACCTACCGCCGTGTTCCCGTGAGGGCACCGATAGCCTGATGAGAGGCGGATTCCACCACGGTTGTAGTTTGTCCGCGTTTGCTCCAACCCGTTCAGTAGTCCCTGCTTGATCATAGACCACGGCCGGTGCGGGTTGCCGTTTGACCAGTTGTCGTTCAGCTCCCACCACTGGAAATGCGTTGAACCACCATCGGTGGCGATGTCAATGTGCACGTCGGGCGGCAGTTGCCCCTGAACGCCAATGGTGACATCGTCCTCCCCGCAGTCGCTCGGGTCGATCAGCGCGTTGTCCGCCTGCGTCACCTGCACACCGTCGCGGAAGCCTACCAGCCGGCCGTAAGTGCCCGTGCATTTGAGCGCCCCCGTGCTCGTCAAGGTGATCGCCCACACCGCCGTATCGGGGAAAGTGATGTGGATCGGTTCGCGCTGCTCGATCTCACCCGGGTCCCTGGCCTGACCCGAGTGCTGCAGCCACGGGACCGGGGGCACCACGGCGGGCACGGCCGACCCGCACCCGATCACGCTGTCGGGCGCCTCCCATTTGAGTGTACACGTATGCTCGTCGGAAGAGGCCGGCGCAACGGTCCTCGCCCCACCGAGCTGATCCATGGTGGCCAGCGATTCAGCGCGCGTCACGCCGTCGGCGAGGACCCGGGCACGATCGGGCCGTACGGGCTCAGAGCCACAGCCGGTGAGAGCGATGGCAGCGACCAGCACCACGGTTGTGCCGCGAAGTCTCAGGTTCGATGGGATCATGGGGGAATTCCTGTAGCGCGTATGTCGCCTGAGTCGATGAGTTTCGGCACAATACGAAGCCCTCCCAGAACGCACCATGACTTTTGGCGCGCGGGGGAGCGGGGCTACTTGCGGATGCTCAGCCGGGCGGCGACTGTTCGGAGCGCCCTCCGTCTGCAATGCGCTCGCTCCTACCACCGCACCGCCGCGCTCGCCCAAGTGAACCCCGATCCGAAGGCCGTCAGGACCAGCAGGTCCCCCTTCTCGAGGCGTCCCTTGCACAACGCCTCGTCGAGTCTGATCGGAATCGCCCCCCCGGCAGCGCGATTCCTTGCGGGGCGGGGCCGAAATTAGAAGATTTCGGCCCCCCGGCCCGCCAAAGCAAGGAAGCCATGGATCTGGCGATCACCCGCGAGCAATACGACGCCGTGCAAGGGGCGCGGCACCTCCCCGACGTCCTGAAGAAGGTGCTCGGCAACGCCGCGCATTCGGGCGACGGCTACGTGCTGCACCTGACGTACGAGGAAGCCACCGCGCTGAACGAGCTGTGCGCCTGGCACGTGCACACCGATGCCGGCGGCGCCGTCAGCCCCGAGTCGCGGGTGTTCGACGACCTCGTGCGGGCGATCATCACCCACCCGGACTACTGAAGGCGGACGGGCGGTCGGGCGGACGGTTGTTTCCGAAAGGACGAAGCTCAATGAAGCGAGTGCTGGTGATCCTCATGCTGACCCTGCCCGTGTCTCTCTTCCCCCTTCGCCGGCTCGCGGCCCAGAAGCGCGCGCTAACGTTTGACGACTTCATCGCGCTGAAGGCGGTGGGCGATCCGCAACTCTCGCCAGACGGCAGGTCGGTCGCCTACACGGTCACAGAGTATTCGCTCAAGGACACGGCGCGCGTCTGGCTGGCCGACGTGGCGACGGGGCGGGCGCGCCGGGTCACGCAGGGTCCGGGCTCGGATCGCCAGCCGCGCTGGTCCCCGGGCGGCGAGACGCTGGCGTTTGTGTCCACGCGCCAGAACGGGCCCCAGCTCTGGGTGCTTCCGATCGCGGGTGGCGAAGCGCGCCGCGTCACGAATCTGCCGGACGGCGCGTCCGACCCCGTGTGGCTGCCGGACGGCGCGGGGCTCCTCGTGACGAGCGACATCAAGTGGCCGGCCGATCAGGAGATCGACCGCCGCAACGGCGACTATCCGACCGAGGCGAAGATCTGGACGGACCTTTTCTGGCGCCACTGGGACGACTGGCGCGCGGGAAAGCGGCAGCACCTGTTCCGCGTGACCCTGGCCGACTCGAGCGCGAAGGACGTCACCCCGGTCGATCGCGACGCCCCCACGATCGCGACCGGTGGGGACGGCGACGTCGCCGTTTCCCCGGACGCGCGAGAGATCGCCATCGCGCTGCACGGCGATTCCTCGGTGGCGGACAACACCAACGTCGACATCTACCTGATGAACCCGGACGGCTCCGGGATGCGGGCGCTGACCGTGGGGCGCGGCGCGGACCACACACCGCGCTATTCGCCCGACGGAAAGTGGTTGAGCTACCTCTCGATGGAGCGGACCGGATTCGAGGCGGACCGGCTGCGGCTGATGGTGGTCGGCCGGACCGGCGGACGGCCGGACGGGCGGACGGTGGAGGCCACGGTGGGCTGGACGCTCTCCGTCGGCTCCTACGCGTGGTGTCCCGACTCGAAGTGCCTCCATGCGGTGGTCGAGGAGCGCGGCAGGGACAACGTCTACCGCATCGACGTTCCCTCCTGGCGGCGGTCCATCGTTCCCACCGGCGGGGGGGTGAACACGAGCGTCCAGGTGACGCCCGATGGGAAAGGGGTGGTGTACCTCCATCAGAGCAACACCCAGCCTGCCGAGGTGTGGGTGTCGGGGCGGCCGCTCACGCACCACAACGACTCTGCGCTGGCGGCGCTCGACCTGCGGCCGCTCGAGGAGTTCGGGTTCGTGGGCGCGCTGGGCGATTCCGTGTTCGGCTGGCTGGCGAAGCCGCCCGGCTTCGACCCGGCGAAAAAGTACCCGCTCGTCTACCTGGTGCACGGCGGCCCGCAGGGCGCGTGGGTGGATTACTGGGGCGCGCGCTGGAACTACGCCATGTTCGCCGCGCGCGGCTACGTCGTGGCGGCCGTCAATTTCCACGGCTCGACCGGCTACGGGCAGAAGTTCACGGATGCCATCTCCCGGCACTGGGGCGACTATCCGCTCGAGGACTTGCTGAAGGGCCTCGACGCGGTAGCCCGGCTTCCCTACGTGGACTCGACGCGGATGGGGGCGGCCGGGGCGTCCTACGGCGGGTACATGATCGCCTGGCTCGCGGGACACACGGACCGCTTCAAGGTGCTCGTGGATCACGACGGCGTGTTCAACACGGCGAGCATGGCGGGGAGCACCGAGGAGCTGTGGTTCACCGACTGGGAGTTCGGCGGGACGCCGTACGCGAACCGCGAGCTGTACGAGAAGTGGTCGCCGCTCAACTTCGTGAAGAACTGGAAGACGCCGATCCTGTTCGTGCACGGCCAGCTCGACTACCGGGTCGATCTCTCGGAAGGCTACCAGGCCTTCACGGCGGCACGGCGCATGGGCGTGCCGGCGAAGTTCCTCTATTTCCCCGACGAGGGACACTGGGTCTTGAAGCCGCGCAACCGGCGCCTCTGGTGGAGCACGGTGCTCGACTGGATCGACCAGTACCTCACCCCGCGCGCGCCGGCGACCGGGGCGCGCGAGTGAGCGAGCCGCTCCGCGAGACCGTCACCCGCAGCACCGTCGCCGCCCTGGTGGCGGCGGTCGTGCTCCTGATCGTGCTGCCGCGTCACGCGTCGCTGTTCGCCGACTTCGTCGATGTCTTCACCCTGGCGTTCTGCTTCACGTTCCTGGGCCACTACGTGGAGGCGCTGCTGCTCGCGATCCCGGGCATCGAGACGGGCGCGGGCGGGCTGGTGCGCCTCGCCGGATGGTTCGGGGGCGGCCTGTGGTGCTACGTGGTCGGGCGGTGGCTGTGGATCATGTACGGGCGGGACCTGAACGACCTGCCGGGGCTCGTCTGGGGGGGGGTGTTCCTGATCATGCTTCAGCTCGCGATGGGGATCATCACCGGGCGCCAAAGCGCCGCGCTGCAAGCGAAGAAGCGTCCCGTGCAAGGGGGGCGGCGCCCGTAGCCTGCGACGCCCTATTGCTGTTTGACCCAGACGTTGTTCTCGCGTCGCACATCCGGGAAGTGCTGCCCGGGATCGATCTCCGCCCGCACCACCTCGCCCGGGACTTTCCGCGCGTACGCATAACGGTTCCCCCGCAGCCAGACCTCGACCGGCAGCCGCACGTCCGCGGTGTCGCCGCCCGCGTAGCTGAGCCGCAGGTCCACGGGGGAGGGCAGGCTGCCGGGGCTCGAGAGGAAGATCCACGCCCACGTGCCGCTCGAGTCGGCGCGGGTGCGCACGGAGTCGATCGCCTGGTCCAGTACGTCGGTGCGGTAGAACCAGCCGCGCCAGAACCACGACAGGTCCTCGCCCAGCGCGTCCTCCATTGTGCGGAAGAAGTCCGCCGGCGTCGGATGCCTGTACGCCCAGCGGCGGATGTACTCGCGGAACGCGGCGTCGAACCGTGTGGTGTCGTCGAGGATGTGGTGGCGCAGGAGGTACAAGCCCGTGGCCGGCTTGTCGTACTCGACCTGGCCAAGCAGCCGCGGGTTCACGCGGTCGGCGGCGAGCATCGGAGGCTGGTCCAGCCCCGTGGCGGCGAACTTCGCCCACGGCGCCGCGTTGCCGCGTGCGGGGGCCGCCGTGTCGCGGTAGAACGCGAGCTGGGAGTAGATGTTCATGAAGGTGTTGAATCCTTCGTCCATCCAGGCGTACAGCCGCTCGTTGTTCCCCACGATCATCGGGAACCATTGGTGCCCGAGCTCGTGGGTCGTCACTTCGAAGAGGCTCCGGCCGCCCGCCCGGTGCGAGCAGAACACGATCATCGGGTATTCCATCCCGCCCACGGGCCCCGCGACGTTGATCGCCGTGGGGTAGGGATAGCGGAGCCACTTCTCGGAGTAGTGCTTGATCGAGTGGCGCGCGTACTCCGTGGATCGGGCCCAGTCGGCGTTGGCCTCGGGCGGGTAGAACGACTGGATGAGGGCTCCGGCGTACCCGCTCGCGTCCCAGATGAAGTTCGGCGCGGCGGCCCACGCCGCGTCGCGCACATGCTTCGCGCTGAACCGCCAGGTGAGCATGGGGCTCGCGCCGGCGGGCCGCGTGGCCGGCTGGCCCGCCTCGGTACTCGCGATGATTGCGACCGTCGCGTCCGACCGGAGCGCCCTTGTGAGGCGGGCGCGCTGGGTGGTCGTCAGGACTTCCACCGGGTTGAGCAGCGTGCCCGTCGCCGCCACCACGAAGCTCCGCGGCACGGTGATCGAGACGTCGAAGTCGCCGTACTCGAGGTAGAACTCGCCCTGGCCGAGGTACTGCTCGGTGTTCCAGCCGCGCACGTCGTCGTACACGGCGACGCGCGGGTACCACTGCGCGATCTCGTACAGCCAGCCGCCGGGAAGCCGCTCCCGCCCCATCCGGTCGGAGCCGTGCTCGGGGACTTCGAAGCGGTAGCCCAGCTCGAGACCGGTGCCCTGTCCGGGCGGTAACGGGCGGTCGAGCTCCACCCGCATCATGGTGCCGTTGACGGTCGCCGTGACCGGCGCCCGGCCGACCGCCTGACCGAACCGCCTGACCACGCGGACGTAGTCGATCGTGTAGCCGCCCTCGAACCCGCGCCCCGCGAAGCGGGCGTCGGTGGGGTTCACCGCGGCGCCGCGGCTGTTCGCCCGGTAGATGTTCTGGTCGAGCTGGAGCCAGAGGTACGCCAGTGTGTCGGGCGAGTTGTTGAGGTAGCGAATCGTCTCGGCGCCCGAGACGGTGTGGGTCGCGGTGTCGAGCGCGACGCGGATCGAGTAGTCGGCCCGCTGCTGCCAGTAGCGCGGGCCCGGCCGCCCCGACCCCTCGCGGAGCAGCGTCGGCGTCGGGAGCGCGAGGCGACGGAACGGCGACGAGTCGCCGACTTGCGGAGGCAGAGGGGGCGGCTGAGGCGGTGCGGGCGGCGGGGCCGCGGGCTGCTGCAGGGCGGCGAGGGCGAGCACGAGTGCCAGCATCGAGCGGTGTCCTTCCAGAGCGGTGGATGACGGCGCGAGAAATCTACACGGGAAGAGCGCCTTACACGCCCTCCGATCGCGCGTCGTGTGCTTCCTCGAGATACCCCGCTGCCACGCCCAGAACGACCATCGTCAACCCGAGCCAGCCAAGCAGCGTGAGCTGCTGGCTGAAGAGGAACAGGGCGAGCAGGGTCCCGACGACCGGCTCGATCGTCGCCGCCACCGCCGTGGGCGCCGCATCGATGCGCTTGACCGCGGCAAAGAACAGGATGTTCGCCGCGAGCACGGAGCCGAGCGCGAGCAGCAGGACGTAGGTCCAAGCGCCCGCGGTGTGCGGCGGCACCGGCGGGTGGCCGGCGAGCGGCAGCACGATCCCGAGCACCACGGTACCGCCCAGGATCTCGAGGAACAGCACCTGGAGCGCTCCGTAGCGCGGAACGGCGAAGCGGGCGAGCAACGTCGTTCCGGCGTAGCTGAGCATGGCGAGCAGGCCGCCGGCCACGCCTTCCAGGAGGCTCGGCAGCGGGATCGCCGCCGTCCCGGCGCCGTGGCTCCCACCGCGGACGGTGAGGGCGGCGCCGACCATCACCACCACGGCGAGCCCCACCCGGAGCGCCGTGAGCCGCTCGCCCAGGATCGGCTTCGCGAGGATCGCCACCAGCACCGGCGCGATGTACAGGAGCGCCGCGGCCCCGGCGACGCCCGTCCCCGCGATGCCGAACTGGTAGGCGACCTCGAACAGCGCCACCAGCACGCCGCCCCCGAGCCCGACGAGCAGCCAGGCTTTCCGGCTGCTGCGGAAGAGCTGGGGGCGGAACAGCCCGTAGATGAGGAAGCCCGCGAGGCCGAGCACGAGGCGCCAGAAGCCGATGCCGGTGATCGCCTCGCCTTCACGGTACAGCGCGGTGCTGAGCGGGCCGGTCGTGCCCCAGACGGCGCCCGCGCCGAGCGCAAACAGATACCCGGCAAGGCGGGTTGCGCTGCCGGCGTACGCCGTCCGGGGCCTGGCCACGGCCAGGAAGCTTAAGCGGGCCCGCTGCTGCCGGCAAAGGGCAGAACTGCCCACGGACGGCCACAACCCCGGGTTCGGTCCTTCGATCCGGATTCCGGAGCTCCCACCCCAACCGCCCGTCGGTTTGGCACTTCGCTCCGGTTCGCAACCTGTGGATGACACGCCTCAAGGCGGCACAAGACTTGAACTGGACGATGTGTCTGATGACGTAAGCCCGGCTGCAGCCGCGAGCCGGGCGCCAACCGACCGCCCTCCGCCGTGCGGAGAAGGGCCCTTTGCATGAGTCATCGGTCACTCCGTGGGGCCTTCCTTAGCCTCCCCACCCTGGCGGCGCTGCTCCTGCTCGCCACTTGCACCGAAGCACACGGCCCGCGTTTCCCCACGAAGACGTGGATCACGCCCACCGGGCAGGTGACGGCCAGCCCCCCGGAACTGCTCGTGGGCGCGGGTGACATCGGCAGCTGCGTCACAACCGGCGACGATGCGACGGCCCTGCTGCTGGACAACATCCCCGGGACCGTGTTTACGGCCGGCGACGATGCCTACGAGAGCGGCACGGACGCGGAGTTCGCGAACTGCTACGAGCCCAACTGGGGCCGGCACAAGGCGCGGACCAGGCCGTCGCCCGGCAACCACGAGTACAACACCGTCGACGCCGCAGGTTACTTCAACTATTTCGGGGCCGCGGCGGGTGAGGTCGGGAAAGGCTACTACAGCTACGACCTGGGCGACTGGCACGTCATCGTGCTCAACTCGAGTGGCGGATTCGCCGGCACCAACATCTCGATGGACAAGGGCTCCGCGCAGGAGCTGTGGCTCGCGGCCGACCTCGCCGCACACCCCAAGCTGTGCACGCTCGCCTATTTCCACTACCCGCTGTACTCGTCGACCGGAGGGACTGGCACGGGCGGGGTCACGATCAGCGAGGTCCGGCCCCTGTGGGACGACCTGTATGCCGCCGGCGTGGACTTGATCGTGAACGGCCACCGACACCTGTATGAGCGCCAGGCGCCGCAGCGACCCGACCGAACCGCCGATCCGGCGTATGGCATCCGCTTGATCATCGCCGGTACCGGCGGGAACGGCCACACCGGTAGCGACAACGTCAGCCCCAACAGCGAGGTCCGGAACTCGGACACCTACGGCGTGGTCAAGCTGTGGCTGTATCCGGACAGCTACGCGTGGAAGTTCGTGCCCATCGCGGGCCAGACCTTCACGGACTCCGGTTCCACTGCCTGCCACGGGGCGCCGGGCTCCGGACCTGTGGTGTCCCCATCGCTGTCCGCGGTCGCGGCCGCACCGACGTCGCTCACGGCGGGGAGCGGGAATTCGACCATCACGGTCACCGTCAAGGACGCCAGCGGGAACCCCATCAGTGGGGCCACGGTGGTGCTCGCGGCCACGGGGAGCGGCAACACGCTGACCCAAGCGAGCGGGCCGACCAATGCGAGCGGGGTGGCGGCGGGGACCCTGAGCTCGACGGTCGCCGAAGCGAAGACCGTCTCCGCTACCGCCAACGGGACGGCGATCACCCAGACGGCGACGGTCACGGTGACGTCGGGCTCGGTCTCCGCCTCGCAATCCACGGTCGCCGCCTCGCCAACGTCCATCGCGGTGGGCGGGACGGCGACGATCACCGTGACGGCGAAGGACGCGAACGGGAACCCGGTCAGCGGCGCCACGGTGGTGCTCGCGGCCACGGGCAGCGGCAACACGCTCACGCAGCCGAGCGGGCCGACGAACGCGAGCGGGGTGGCGACGGGGACCTTGAGCTCGACGGTCGCTGAGGCGAAGACCGTGTCGGCCACCGCCAACGGCACCGCGATCACGCAGACCGCTACGGTGACCGTGACGCCCGGCGGGGTATCCGCCGCGCAGTCCACGGTCAGCGCCTCCCCCACCTCGATCACCGCGGGGACCGGGACCGCGACGGTCACGGTGACGGTGAAGGATGCGGGCGGGAACCCGATCGGCGGTGCCACAGTGGTGCTTGCGGCCACCGGCAGCGGCAATACCCTGACGCAGCCGGGCGGGACGACGAACGCCAGCGGGGTCGCGACGGGGACGCTGAGCTCGACGGTCGCGGGGACGAAGACCGTCTCGGCGACGGCGAACGGCACCGCCATTACCCAGACCGCGTCCGTGACGGTGAACCCCGGGCCCGTCTCGGCCTCGCAGTCCACGGTCGTCGCTTCGCCGAGCTCGATCACCGCGGGGAGCGGCAGCTCGACGATCACCGTGACCGCGAAGGATGCCAACGGCAACCCCATCAGCGGGGCCACGGTGGTGCTCTCGGCGACGG
>WNFU01000601.1_pt1 | contig 65919 bp, 64 predicted proteins | sample 5400121 | NCBI WGS metagenome assembly WNFU01 (sample SAMN13153360, study PRJNA577476) | soil metagenome | isolation source: 100 cm soil or saprolite under grassland replicate 1 | place: USA:California | collected 2016-06-15 | reverse complement strand
TCGACGACGTCATCGAGACGTTCGAGATGCGGGAGAAGTCGCGTACCTGATCAAGTGGCGCAACTGGCCCGTAAGCCTCGGCTTGCGGGCCAGTTGCGCATTAACCTGGGATCGTCATGGATCTGCAGTGGTGGTCGATAGAGGTGCGGGACGGGGCGTTTCCCGCATCCCGCTGGCGCGACGCGCATGACGAGTTTCTCGCCGAGGCGGCCCTGACCAACGGCGCCCGCACGTGGAACTGGGCGGTTCTGCCGTGGGGCGTGGTCTTCGAGGTGGCGTTCATCGACGACGAGGGGTGGGCGCGGTTCCGCCGCCTGCCCGCCGTGCAGGCCGCCCTGGACGCGGTGCCTGACCCGGTCTCCGGCCTGTACGTCTACTCCGGCCGCGGCGGCAACGCCGGAGCGCCGCTGCCCCGCCGGCACGGTCCGGTGCTGGGCGCCGGAGCGGCGCCGCTGCCCGAGTCGGTCGACCCGCCAATCGTGGCCCGGCCGACGCTGGTGGGTACGCTCTGACCGCGTGTACACCGGAACCGCCCTGTTCGACCTGCTGCTGCCGGGTGACTCGCGCTCGCTGAAGGCCAAGCGTTCGTACGTGCGCCCGATCGTCGCCGCGTTACGCAAGTTCGAGGTTTCCGTGGCCGAGGTCGGCGCGCTCGACCGGCACGGCCGGGCGCAGATCGGCGTGGCCGTGGTTGGCTCGGAGCCGGCGTACGTGGGCAAGGTGCTCGACTCCTGTGAGCGGTTGGTCGCTGCCCGTCCCGAGATCGAGTTGCTCTCCGTACGCCGGCGACTGCATGGCGACGAAGACTCGGCCAGCGAGGCGGAGTTCGTGTAACGCCGCTGGACAAGCGGCCGCCTTTCCGGTACCCACGTAGGGCATTCCCCGACCATGAGCCCGCCCAATCTTGATCGGGCTGACCGTCCTACGCGTGCGCACGACGAAAGGAGTGAACGTGACCCGTCCCATCCGCCGCAAGGCCGCGGCGGGGGTGGTCGCTGTGTTAGCCGCCGGCATCCTGATCGTGGTGAGAGCCGAACCGGCCTTAGCCACACCCGTGATGTACGAAGCGGAGCAAGCCACCATCGTCAACGGGGGAACCATCGACAGCAACTGGCCCGGCTACACCGGTACCGGCTTCGTCAACACCGCCAATGCGGTCGGCGCCGGTGTCGAGCTCACCCTCACCATCGGCGCCGCCGGCAACGGGACGCTGGTCTTCCGCTACGCCAACGGCACGACGTCCGACCGCCCGGCGTCGATCACGGTCAACGGGACCACGCAGGCGACCCTGCAGTTCCCGCCGACCGGCTCCTGGAGCACCTGGAGCACCCAGACCGCCACCGTCTCTCTTGTCGCGGGCGCCAACGTGGTCCGCGCCACCGCCACGACCGCTGGCGGGCTGGCCAACCTGGACTCGCTCATGGTCGACGCCGCGACGCTGTTCGAGGCGGAGGGCGGGACGATCATCAACGGGGGAACCATCGACAGCAACTGGCCCGGCTATACCGGTTCAGGCTTCGTCAACACCGCCAACGCGGTCGGTACCGGGGTCGAGATCAGCGTCAGCAGCACCCTGCCCCGCGCGGCGACGCTCGTCTTCCGCTACGCCAACGGCACGACGACCAACCGCCCCGCGACGATCACGGTCAACGGCACGGTGCAGGTGAGCCTGACGTTCCCGCCGACCAGCGCCTGGGACGTCTGGGCCACGCAGACGGCGATCGTCGACCTGACCGCGGGCACCAACCTGGTCCGCGCCACGGCCACGACCACGGCCGGGCTGCCCAACATGGACTCGCTTGCCGACGAGCGGCAGCAGACCGGGGCGCAGTCCGACCCGGTTCCGGAGGAACCGGCTCCCTCCGGGCTCGGCCTGACGCTGACGCAGTTCGCCCAGTTCCCGCAGTCGTTCCCGGTGCCGACCCCGACCGACTCGCGGCTGATGCGCTGGGCGCGGATCAACTTCCTGGGCCAGATCCCCGGTTCGACCCGGCTGTTCGTCCCCGACCTCAACGGCAAGCTGTACACCCTCCCGTCGACCGGCGGCACGCCCAGCGCGTACCTCGACGTGCGGGCGACGGTCGGGTCCAACTTCTGGTCCGGCAAGGGGATGGGCAGCGGCTTCGGGTTCGTGGCCTTCCATCCCGACTTCGCGACGAACGGACGGTTCTACACCACCCACACGGAGGCGTTCGACGCGCTGACCACGATGACCCCGGACTGGACCCAGTCGAACGCGGTGGTCCACAGCGTGGTGACCGAATGGACGGCGACGAACCCGGCGGCGTCCACCTTCAGCGGCACCCGCCGGACGCTGCTACGGATCGGTTTCGCGTCGTACCTCCACGCGATCCAGCAGATTGACTTCAACCGCACGGCAACGCCCGGCAGCACCGACTACGGGCTGCTGTACCTCGCGGTCGGCGACGGCGGCATCGGGTACCAGCAGACGGTCCCGCAGCAGCGCGGTGTCCCGCACGGCAAGATCCTGCGGATCGACCCGCGCGGCACGAACAGCGCCAACCACAACTACGGCATCCCGTCCACCAACCCGTTCGTGGGCGATGCGGGCACGCTCGGCGAGATCTATGCGATCGGCATGCGCGACCCGCACCGGTTCAGCTGGGACACCGGCGGTACCCACCGGATGCTGCTCGGCCACATCGGCGAACACGACATCGAGGGCGTCTACGACGTGCGGGCCGGGGACAACCTCGGCTGGAGCGATCGGGAAGGCTCGTTCGTGTTCAACCGCCAGGAGGTCTGCAACCTCTACCCGCTGCCGGTCAACGACTCGTCGTTCGGCTACGACTACCCGGTCGCGGCCTACGACCACAACGCGGCCGACATTCCCTGCGGCTCGGACGCCGGAAAGGCGATCGTCGGTGGCTTCGTCTACCGCGGGAGCGCGTTCCCGGCCCTGACCGGCAAGTACGTGTTCGGCGACCTGGTCGACGGTCGGGTCTTCTACACCAACGAGGTGGACATGGTTCGCGGGCGGGGCCGCGCCCCGATATACCAGCTGCGGATCTTCAGCTCGTCGGGCAACCTGACGACGATGGCGGCGCTGGCCGGCGACTCCCGGGTCGACCTGCGCTTCGGCATGGATCAGGCCGGCGAGCTGTACCTGATGGCCAAGGCGAACGGGCGGGTCTGGAAGGTGACCAGCACCGTCGGCTCGGCCCCGTAACCCGGGCGGGCGACCTAGCCAACGCGACTGCCCCGGCTGGCGCCGGGGCAGTCGCGCGTGGTCCCCGCCACCGTCCCGCTTCGGTTGGCCCTGCGCGGGTACTGTCAATGAGTTGGCTGAGCCACGCGGACCGCCAGGGGGCTTCGCAACGCTGCGCCCGCTGGCAAGCGTCCGCAAACCGAGATGGCGGAGGTGAGCGAGATGACTGATCCCACACGGGTACGCCGGCATGCCGAGCGTGTGCGCGAGCTGGTCGCTTCGGTGGTGCGCACCCAGATCAAGGACCCTCGCCTCGGCATGATCACGATTACCGACGCCCGGATCACCGCCGACCTCCGCGACGCCACGGTCTTCTACACGGTGCTCGGCGACGCGGCGGCCCAGGCGGGCACCGCCGCCGCGCTGGAAAGCGCCAAGGGCCTGCTGCGCAGCACGGTGGGCAAGGCGCTCGCGCTGCGCCACTCGCCGACGCTCACGTTCGTCCACGACGAGGTACCCGAGCAGGCCAAGCACATCGACGAGCTGCTGGCCGCGGCCCGCAACGCCGACGCCGAGGTGCAGCGGATCGCGGCGGGCGCCCAGTACGCCGGTGACGCCCAGCCGTACCGCTTCAACAACGAGGACACCGACGAGCTGGTGTCAGGGGGCCGGGATCGCGCGTGAGAGCTGTCCATGTCGATGAGCGGTTAGCTCCACCGTCGGCCGCCGAATGGGCGCGGGCGGTGACCCTGGTCCGCTCGACCCCGCCCGACGCGACCGTGCTGCTGGCGTGCCACGTCAACCCCGACGGGGACGCGCTGGGCAGCATGCTCGGCTTCGCGTTGGGGCTGCGCCGGCTGGGCTGGACCGGGGTGCACGCCAGCTTCCCGGGTCCGCTGGAGGTACCGGAGCCGTTTCGCCGGCTGCCCGGCCTCGACCTGCTGGTCGACGCGCGAGACGCCCCCCGCGCGCCGCACCTGCTGCTGTCCTTCGACGCGGCCAGCCCGGCGCGGCTGGGTGAGCTGGCCAGCACGCCGGTCACGATCGTGTTCGACCATCATGCGTCGAACACCGGGTTCGGCATGATCAACCTGGTGGACCCGATGGCGGCGGCGACCGCGGTCCTCGTCGACGGCCTGCTCCGGCGCCTCGACGTGCCGCTGGACGCCGAGATCGCCGAGTGCCTCTATGTCGCGCTGGCGACCGACACCGGCTCGTTCAAGTTCGACGCGACGACCCCGGCGGTACACGAGCTCGCGGCCCGCCTGGTCGCGACCGGGCTACCGGTGGCCGAGATCTCGCGCCGCCTGTTCGACACGCGGCCGTTCGGGGCGGTACGCCTGTTCGCCGAGGTGCTGGGCCGGGTCGTCCTGGAGCCGGCCGTCGCCGGCGGCCGCGGCCTGGTCTGGACCTACGCCACCCTGGACGACCTGGCGCGGTACGGTCAACGCCCACACGTGCTGGAGGCGCTCATCGACTCGGTGCGCTGTGTCGAAGAGGCCGACGTGTCGGCGGTCCTCAAGCAGGTGGCGCCGGCTGAGTGGGCGGTGTCCCTGCGCAGCAAGGGGGCCACCGACGTGGGTCGGGCCGCGGTCCGCCTGGGCGGTGGCGGGCACCGGCTCGCCGCCGGGTTCACCCGGCACGGCGGCGCCGACGACGTGGTCGTCGCCGTGCGCGGGGAGCTGGAGACCCTGAACGAAGATCAGGGTTGACCCGGGGAGAAAGCCGCTACCGGGGCGCGCGGTGCACTTGTGACAATCGAGGCATGGAGCAGCGTTCGCAGCTCACGGCCGAGGCGGAACGCGTCTGGGTACGCCCGATCGTCGTGGTTCCCGTCTTCGTGCTCATCTCAGCGGTGGCCGGGCTGTTCCCGTCGTTCTCGCTGAGCGCCAACCTTCTGGTGCTCGCCGTCGGCGGCACGCTGTTCTGGCTGGGGTTCACCGGTAAGGTGCCCAAACGACCCGGACCCGGGCGGCTGACCAAGCACGCGGCCTGGTGGCTGTTACCGACGCTGTTCCTGGCCATCGTCGAGATCGTCAACTTCGGCTTCGGCTCGACATACGAGCATCCGACGCTGTCGTTGCTCGCCGACCCGCTGCTGACCGACTACCTGGTGCGGTCCACGGTGTACTTCGGCTGGCTGGCGGCGTTCTGGGGGCTGATCCGGCGATGAGCGTCACGAGAGTGCTGGCCATCGCGGGCTTTGTCAGCGTGGTGGTCGCGCTGGCCGGGGTGGAGATCGCCGCCCGCCGCGAGGGCTCCAAGATCCCGACGCTCGCCGACCTGTGCGGCTTCGTCATGCGCTACCAGGTGGGCCGGCTGCAAGTCGGTCGGATCGCCGTGTACGGCTTCTGGTGGTGGGTCGGCTGGCACTTCTTCGCCCGCTGACCCGGCGCGCCGACCCGGTGGAGCCGCCCCGCCGTCCCAGGAAGCGGGAACTCAGCGCACGTCGTGGACCTTAACGCTAACTTAGACGCGATGCGTACCTTGCTCATCCTTAGCCGCCGCGGCGGGATCTGCTCCTAGCAGGCCAGCTCCCCGCCGCGGAGTTCAGCGCTGGCTTCAGGGAGCAAGGCCAAGGTGCGCACCACACCATCTTCGGTCTTCCAGGGTCGACCCCACCGGGTCGGTCCGGCTCTCGACCGCGTCGGTCCCCGGCGACCCCGGGTCTCCGCCACGCAACCGTCGCAGAAGATGCCGTGACCAGTAGCTCGTTGAGGAGAACCGTCACCATGGCCGAGCAGGCAAAGGTGCCAGCCAAGCCGGAGCCCACCCCGAAGGTGGAGAGCCGCGAGCAGGCCCGCGCCGCACTGCAGATGTCGATGGACCGCCGCGGCTGAACGCCGCCCATCGGTAAGCCCCCCAGTAAGCCCCGGTACGCCTCGGTAAGCCCCGTTAGGCGTTGCGCTCCTTACGCTCGCTGTGCCAGCATGGCGAGTGATGACCGCGACGTACGCTGACCCCGCCGTACCTTCGCTGCGCCGGGTGGCCAGCCTGGCCTTCCCGGCGCTGGTCGTCCTCGCCGCCGAGCCGCTCTACGTGCTCGTCGATACCGCCGTGGTCGGGCACCTCGGGCGTACCCCGCTGGCCAGCCTCGCGATCGGCGGCGGCGTGCTGTCGGTGGCGGCCTGGCTGGGCGTCGTCCTGGCGTACGGCACGACCGGCCGCGCCGCCCGCAGGTACGGCGCCGGTGACCGGGCGGCCGCCGTGGCCGAGGGCGTGCAGGCGTCCTGGCTCGCGCTCGCGGCCGGCGTGCTCATCGCGGTCGGTGCGCAGCTCGCGGCGGGGCCCCTCGCGCGTACGCTCGCCGGCCACGACGCGGCCGTGGCCGCGGGCGCGGCACAGTGGCTGCGGATCGCGGCGCTCGGCGCCCCCGGCCTCATGCTCGGCACCGCCGGCAACGGCTGGCTGCGCGGCGTGCAGGACACCCGCCGCCCGCTGATCTACGTGCTCGGCGCCAACGCGCTGTCCGCCGCGCTGTGCCCGCTGCTGGTGTACCCCCTGGGCCTGGGCCTGGTGGGTTCGGCCATCGCCAACGCGGCGGCCCAGTCCCTGGCCGGCGTCCTGTTCATCTGGGCGCTCGTTGCCGAGCGCGTGCCGCTGCGACCGCTTCCCACCGTCATCCGCCGCCAGCTCGGGGTCGGCCGCGACCTCCTGCTGCGCGGTGCGGCGTTCCAGGCGTGCTTCCTGTCGGCTGCCGCGGTGGCCGCCCGGTTCGGTGCCGCGGCGCTGGCGGCCCACCAGATCGCCCTGCAGCTGTGGATGTTCTGTGCGCTGGCGCTGGACGCGGTGGCGATCGCCGCCCAGTCGCTCATCGGGGCCGAGCTCGGCGCCGGCCGGGCCGGGCAGGCCCGCTGGCTGGCGCGGCGGATCTCGCTCATCGGCCTGGTCTCGGGCATCGGGTTCGCGGTGGTCATCGGCGCGGGGGCACCCTTCCTGCCGCGGTTGTTCAGCTCCGACCCGGGGGTGTACGCCCAGGCAATGCTCGCCTGGCCCTGGTTTGCCGGCATGCAGCCCCTCGCCGGGGTGGTGTTCGCGCTCGACGGGGTGCTAATCGGGGCCGGCGACGTGCGGTACATGCGAAACCTGACGCTGGTTGCTGCGCTGGGCGGGTTCTTACCGGCAATCTGGACGGCGTATTTGTTGAGACTCGGGCTTGCCGGGGTATGGGCGGGCCTGACGCTCTTCGTGGCGATCAGGCTGGTGGCGCTGCTGGTGCGGATGCACTCCGGCCGTTGGGCCGTGGTGGGCGTGACGCACTAGGCATGCGAGGCTTGGTCATTGTGAGAAAGCGCGGTGGCGAACCGACTCCCGGCGGTTTCGTGGTAGTGGACAAGCCGGCGGGGATGACGTCCCACGGCGTGGTGGCACGGGTGCGGCGGTTGGCCGGCACCCGCAGGGTCGGTCATGGTGGGACGCTCGACCCGATGGCGACCGGTGTGCTGATCGTCGCCGTCGAGCGGGCCACCCGCCTGCTGACGTACGTCCTCGGCAGCCGCAAGCGGTACACAGCGACGATCCGGCTCGGGCAGAGCACGGTCACCGACGACGCGGAGGGCGACATCATCGCCACCGCCGACGCGTCGGCGGTGCCGGAGTCGGCCACGCGCGCCGGGCTCGCGGCGCTGACCGGGGAGATCCAGCAGGTACCCAGCGCGGTGAGCGCGATCAAAGTGGACGGTCGCCGGTCCTACGCCCGGGTGCGCGCCGGCGAGGAGGTGGCCTTGCCGCCCCGCCCGGTGACCGTGTACCGCCTGGACTCGCTAGCGTTCCGGCGGTCGCCGGGACTGCTCGACGTGGACGTCGACGTCGAGTGCTCGTCGGGCACCTACATCCGGGCGCTGGCCCGCGACCTCGGCGCCTCGCTGGGCGTCGGCGGTCATCTGGTCGCCTTACGCCGGTACGCGGTCGGGTCCTTCACGCTCGCCGAGGTGTCCACATTGGACGAGCTGGTCGACCGGCCCGACCCGGTGACCTTACCCTTGTCGGTGGCGGCCGCCCGGCTCCTTCCGCGGCGGGAGGCCAGCGCCGACGAAGCCAAGGTACTGGCGCACGGAGGGCAAGTGTCCACGGTGGGCATCGAGGGCCCCTATGCGGTGTTCGACCCGGACGGCGCCGTGGTGGCGGTGGTCCGGGAGCGGGACGGCCTGGCACGGCCCGAGACCGTGCTGACGTCCGCCTGAGGGGCGTCACGACCCGACGGCTCGCGCGCCGACGGCTCACGCGCCGATGGCGTGGATGGCGCCCGCGCGGGTGCCGAAGTAGAGCGTGCCCTTCCACACCGCAGGGGTGGACTCGACACAACCACCGATAAAGATGCTCCACAATGGAGTCGGCGCGGCGTTGGTGTCGGCGACGTCGTAGGCGTACATCATGCCGTTGCAGCCGCCGATGAGCAGGACGCCGTCGACGACCACCGGGGACTGCCAGGTCTCGGCGCCCGGCACGAACAGCTTCCACCGGACCGTCCCGGTCGCCCGGTCGACGCCGAGCACGTCACCGCCGGTCGTGTCGAAGATGACCAGGTCCTTGTAGAGCGCCGGGGTTCCCCAGATCCCGGCGGGCGTGCGCGGGCGGTCGTCGATCTTCCACACCAGGGGGTTGTCCGGCCGTCTGGGGTCCAGCTTCATCATCTGGCCGACCTCCTTGGAGCGCTGGGTACCGCGCTCGTACTCCGAACCGACGTACAGGGCGCCGGTCTCATCGACCACCACCGAGGCGTCGGTGTCGTCTCCGGTCCAGAACCGGAACACCCGCTGCGGCTTGCGCCCCTGCTTCAAGCCGCTGATATCCCAGCCCTGCACCAGGCCGCCCGAGTTGGCGAAGTAGACGGTGTCGCCATGGATGGCCACCGAGTTCTCGATGGAGACGTCCTGGTCGCCGATGTCGCGCAGCAGCTGGCCGTCCCAGCCCGGTGCGTTGAACACCAGCTTCGGCGCGACCGTGACCCTGCCGTCGGCCGCGTAGCCGCGGTTGAGCTTGACGATGTGGAACTGGCTGTTCTCGCCTCCCTCGAAGAGGTAGTCGTCGATGATGAGACCGGAGCCGTCCCAGTCGTTGTTCCACAATGTCGGGGAGACCGCGTCGGCGGACAGGCGCCACAGCTCGGTGGGGCGGTCGCGGTCGATCGCGATGATCCGGTAGAAGTTGTCCCGCGAGCCCGAGTAGACCAGCGGGTACCCGTCGGGGTCGACGGTGACCGACCCCTTGATGATGTCGCCGGTGGGGAAGTCCGGCAGGATGCGCTCGCCCGTGGCCGCGTCCAGGAAGTGGATGGCGCGGTCGTAGGCGCCGAAAACGACCCAGGTACGGCCGTCGCGTTCGAACACCGCCGGCTGCCCGGTCCAGCCGGAGCCGCACCACACACGCGTACCTTTCTGGTCGGTGGACTCCGAGCAGAGGCCACCTGACCTCGGGAACTGCCAGCGTTGGCTCGGTTGCCGGCGCGGTACCGGCCCGGTCCCGTAGTACGTACGCGTCGGGTTGCCGCGGAAGGTGAGCAGGCCGTTGACCTTGTCGCCGTACGGCCTGCCGACCCGGGCCGGGTCAGACCAACCCCGGAACGGCTCGGCGGGCTGGCTCGTCGGCGGTGGCGTGAACGGGATGGCGGTGGTGGGGCCCGCCGGCTTGCGCGGTGATGCTGTCGTGGCCGAGGTCGCGGTGGCGAGCACCACGATCACCACGCCGAACAGCACGAACCGCCGGGGGAGACGTCTCGTTACTGCAGCATCGCGTCTGGTCACCGCAACATTATGTCGGCCGGTTCCAAGGCGCGTTCCCCGCAGCACCGCCGGATAGTCTTCGGGGTGATCGGAATGGAGCCGACATGCAGCGATGGCGGGGGTATGACGCCGTACCGGCGGGATGGGGTCGGTCGGTCGTCACGATCGGTGTGTTCGACGGTGTCCACCGTGGACACCAGCAGATCATCGGTCACGCCGTGAAACGCGCGGGCGACCTGGGCCTGCGCTCGGTGGTGGTCACGTTCGACCCCCATCCCTCGGAGGTGGTCCGGCCCGGCTCGCACCCGGCGGTGCTGACCGAGCCGAACCGGCAGGCGGAGCTGATCGAGGGGCTGGGCGCGGATGCGTTATGCGTGATCCCGTTCACGGCCGAGTTCTCCAGGCTCTCGCCAGAGGCGTTCGCGCACGACGTGCTGGTCGAGCAGCTCAACGCCGCGCTGGTGACGGTCGGGGAGAACTTCCGCTTCGGCCACCGGGCGGCCGGCGACGTCGACCTGCTGCGCCGGCTCGGGCGTACCTTCGGGTTCGGCGTGGAGGTCCCGCCGCTCGTGGCGGACGGGGAGACGATCTTCTCGTCCACGTACATCCGCACCTGCGTGCATGCTGGCGACGTGGCCGCGGCGGCCGGCGCGCTGGGCCGCCCGCATCGCCTGGAGGGCGTGGTCGTGCGCGGTGACCGGCGCGGCAAAGAGATCGGGTTCCCGACCGCCAACCTGCTCACCCGCCCGGACGCGGCGGTGCCGGCCGACGGCGTGTACGCCGCCTGGCTGGTCCGGGACGTGCAGCGGCTGCCCGCGGCGGTCTCGATCGGCACCAACCCGACGTTCTCCGGGCGGGAGCGTCGGGTGGAGGCCTACGTGCTCGACTTCGACGACGATCTCTACGGTGAGCGGGTCGCGCTGGACTTCGTCGAGCGGCTGCGCGACATGCAGCGGTACTCCGGCGTCGAGCCGCTGATCGCGCAGATCCGCGAGGACATCGTCCGTACCCGCGAAGTGCTGAGCTTGTGATCCGCCGCCACGCGGTGGCGCTGTGCTTCCTGGCCGCGCTGACCGCTGGGACGCTGTTCACCCAGGCGCTGCCGCCCGTGGCCCGCGAGGTCTGGATCGGGTGGGTGAGCACCAACCTCGCGAACCTGGCCGATCATCCGGTCGCCGCCTTGGTGACCTCCGCGTTCGTCCCCGAGTCAGACGTTCTGAGCTGGCTTGCCGTGGGCGCGATCGGGCTGGTCGGGCTCAACCGGGCGATGGGCAACGCCCGCACGCTGGTGCTGGTCATCGCGGTACACGTCATCGGCACGCTGCTGAGCGAAGGCCTCGTGGCGGTACGGATCCTGCTCGGGCAGCTGCCCGACAGCGCGCGGTACCTGGTCGACACCGGTCCTTCCTACGTGATCCTCGGCGCGGTGGTGGCGAGCATCGCGTACGCCTCCTGGCCGGCTCGCGCGTTATCCGCGGTGGCGTTCGTGCTGCTGGCCCCGCACATGTTCGGCGGCCTGCCGAGTCTTGAGGTCTCCTCGGTCGGACACGTGGTCGTGCTGGTCACGGCCCTTGCCGTGGGAGCGCTCCTGCCGTCTGTTAACCTTGGCGGTACGCCGGGTCACCGGCCCTTTCGTCTGCCTGCTCGACGCCGCGGGCGCGAGATCGTTGACAACCCCGACAGTTAGGGAAGACATTGGCGCTCGACGCTACCGAAAAGACTCGAATCATGCAGGAGTACGCGACGGTCGACGGCGACACCGGCTCGCCCGAGGTCCAGGTCGCCATGCTCAGCAAGCGGATCTCCGGGCTCACCGAGCACCTGAGGACACACAAGCACGACCACCACAGCCGTCGCGGCCTGCTGCTCCTCGTGGGCCGGCGGCGCCGGCTGCTGAACTATCTACAGAAGACAGACATCAGCCGCTACCGGTCGCTGATCGAGCGACTCGGTTTGCGGCGGTAACGGTCAACGGAACGGCCGGCGGAAGCCGGCCGTTCCGCCACATTGAATGCCAGACTGGTAGCAACGCCCGCCGGGTGCGTCGGCGCACCGGTCCTCGGTAGTGGCCCTCGGGTGGCACGACATCGCCACCCGGGCGCTTCGATCGAAGACCGGCCGCGGACAGCTCCCGGGGGTTACCACAACCCGAAGGAGCTAGACGCACCATGACCGAGCCCACGAACCTCGGTACCCAACACTCGCGCGCCGTGATCGACAATGGCGCGCTCGGCACCCGCGAGATCATCTTCTCGACCGGCCGGCTGGCCCGCCAAGCCGCCGGCTCCGCGCTGGCCCAGCTCGGCGACACGGTCGTGCTGTCCGCCACGACAGCGAGCAAGCAGCCCCGGGACCAGCTCGACTTCTTCCCGCTCACGGTCGACGTCGAGGAGCGGATGTACGCCGCGGGTCGCATCCCCGGCTCGTTCTTCCGGCGCGAGGGCCGTCCCAGCGAAGACGCCATCCTGACCTGCCGCCTGATCGACCGGCCGCTGCGGCCGAGCTTCGTCAAGGGCCTGCGCAACGAGATCCAGGTGGTCGAGACCGTGTTCGCGCTCGACCCCGAGCACCCGTACGACGTGGTCGCCATCAACGCCGCCTCGATGTCGACCAAGCTCGCCGGGCTGCCGTTCTCCGGGCCGATTGGCGCCACCCGGATGGCGCACGTCGACGGGCAGTGGGTCGCGTTCCCCACCCGCCAGGAGCTGACCCGGGCCACCTTCGACATGGTGGTGGCCGGTCGGGTGCTGCCCGACGGCGACGTAGCGATCATGATGGTCGAGGCCGAGGCCACCGAGCACACGATCGGGCTGATCGCCGGTGGCGCGCCGGCGCCGACCGAGGAGGTCGTGGCGAGCGGCCTGGAGGCGTCGAAACCGGCGATCCGTGCGCTGTGCCGGGCGCAGGACGAGCTGGCGGCCGTGGCAGCCAAGCCCACCGGCGAGTTCCCCGTGTTCCTCGAGTACTCCGAGGACGTCTACGAGACCGTCGCGACCGCCTTCCGCGACGAGGTCGCCGAGGCGCTGCGCATCGCCGGCAAGGCCGAGCGCGAGGAGGCGCTGGAGCGGATCAAGGACGCGGCGTATGAACGGTTCGGCGCGCCTGGCTCCGGTTTTGAGGGGCGCGAGAAGGAGATCGGGCCCGCGCTGCGCTCGCTGACCAAGCGCGAGGTACGTGCCCGGGTGCTGCGCGACCAGGTGCGCATCGACGGTCGGGGCTCGCGCGACATCCGGCCGCTGACCGCCGAGGTACAGGTGCTCCCACGGGTGCACGGCTCGGCGATCTTCGAACGGGGCGAGACCCAGATCCTCGGCGTGACCACGCTGAACATGCTGCGCATGGAGCAGACGCTGGACACCCTCGCACCGGAGAAGTCCAAGCGGTACATGCACAACTACAACTTCCCGCCGTTCTCCACCGGCGAGACCGGCCGGGTGGGCGCCCCCAAGCGCCGCGAGATCGGCCACGGCGCCCTCGCCGAGCGGGCCCTGATCCCGGTGCTGCCCAGCCGCGAGGAGTTCCCGTACGCGATCCGCCAGGTCAGCGAGGCCCTCGGGTCCAACGGCTCGACCAGCATGGGCTCGGTGTGCGCCAGCACCATGTCGCTGCTGTCGGCGGGCGTACCGCTGCGGGCACACGTGGCCGGCATTGCGATGGGGCTGATCTCCGACGAGGTCGAGGGCAAGACCGAGTACGTCACGCTGACCGACATCCTCGGTGCCGAGGACGCCTACGGCGACATGGACTTCAAGGTCGCCGGTACCCGCGAGTTCGTCACCGCCCTGCAGCTGGACACCAAGCTCGACGGCATCCCGTCCGACGTGCTGGCCGGCGCGCTGCAGCAGGCGTACGACGCCCGGCTCACCATCCTGGACGTGATGGCCGAGGCGATCGCCTCGCCGGCCGGCATGTCGAAGTACGCGCCACGGGTCACGACGATCCGGATCCCGGTTGACAAGATCGGCATGGTGATCGGCCCGAAGGGGCAGACCATCAACGCGATCCAGGACGAGACCGGAGCCGAGATCACCATCGAGGACGACGGCACGATCTACGTCGGTGCGACCGATGGGCCGTCGGCCGAGGCGGCCGTGGAGCGCATCAACGCCATCGCCAACCCGACCATGCCGAAGGTGGGCGACCGGTTCCTGGGCACGGTGGTGAAGACCGCCGCGTTCGGGGCGTTCGTCTCGCTGCTGCCCGGCCGCGACGGCCTGCTGCACATCTCGAAGGTGGGCAACGGCAAGCGGGTCGAGCGGGTCGAGGACTTCCTCAACGTGGGTGACAAGGTCGAGGTACAGATCGCCGACATCGATGGCCGGGGCAAGATCTACCTGGACAAGGTGCGCCCGGAGGGCGAGGAGGCGCCGCCGGCCGAGGGCGCCGGGCGCCCGCCCGCCCGCGACCGGGGCGACCGCGGTCCGCGTGACCGCGGTGACCGGGACCGGGACCGGGGCGACCGCGACCGGAGCCATGGCGAGCGCGGTCCGGGCCGCGACCGTGGCGAGCGCGGGCCGTCCCGCGACGGCGATCGGCCGTTCCGCGACTCGTCCGACCGGGGCTCGTCGTCGGACCGGGGCTCGTCTGACCGGGGCCCGTCGGACCGGGGCCCGTCTGACGGGGGCCCGTCTGACCGGGGCCCGGACGAGGGCGGAGACGGTGGCGAGGGTGGCGAGCCGCGGCGCCGGCGCCACCGGCACACCTGATCCGGCGCCGGCCGTAGATGACCACAGGTCGCGCGCACACGCGCACGCTGGCCACTGATCCGCTGGGCGGCACGGTACGCCGTACCGTGCTGCCCAACGGGCTGCGGCTGATCACCGAGGCGATCCCGGCCATGCGCAGCGTCTCGTTCGGAGTCTGGGTCGGCGTCGGCTCGCGCGACGAGACGCCCGCCCTGTCCGGGGCCTCGCACTTCCTGGAGCACCTGCTCTTCAAGGGCACCGAGCGGCGCACCGCGCTGGATATCACCGCGGAGATCGAGGCGGTCGGCGGGGAGACCAACGCGTTCACCACGAAGGAGTACACCTGCTACTACGCGCGGGTGCTCGACGCCGACCTGCCGCTGGCCGTCGACGTCGTCTGTGACCTGGTCACCGACTCCATCCTGGCCGAGGCCGACGTGGAGACCGAGCGGGGCGTCATCCTCGAAGAGATCGCGATGCACGACGACGAACCCGGCGACGAGGTGCACGACCTGTTCGCCGGTGCGGTCTACGCCGGGCATCCGCTTGCCCGCCAGGTCTCCGGCACGGTCGAGACCATCTCGGCGATGACCCGCCGGCAGATCCAGTCCTTCTACGGCAAGCGGTACACCGCACCGTCCATTGTGGTCGCCGCCGCCGGCAACCTCGACCACGCCAAGGCGGTCAAGCTGGTGAAGGCGGCATTCGAGCGCGCCGGGCGGTTCGCCGCCCCGGGGCAGCTGGTCGCGCACCGGCCCGCCGTACCGCCGATACCGGTGCGCGGGGGGCAGCTCGTGGTGCGGGCCAAGGACACCGAGCAGGCGCACATCGTGCTGGGCGGCGCCGGGCTGGCTCGCGACGACGAGCGGCGCTTCGCGCTGGCCGCGCTGAACAACGTGCTCGGCGGCGGTATGTCGAGCCGGCTGTTCCAGGAGATCCGCGAGAAGCGGGGCCTGGCGTACTCGGTGTACTCCTACACCTCCCAGTACGCCGACACCGGCCTGTTCGCGGTGTACGCCGGCTGCGCCCCCGGCAAGGTCGACGAGGTGCTGGCCCTGACCCGCGAGGAGCTGGCCCGGGTGGCCGACAAGGGGCTCACCGACGCCGAGGTCGACCGCGGCAAAGGCATGGTCAAGGGGTCACTGGTGCTCGGCCTGGAGGACACCGGATCCCGGATGAGCCGCCTGGGCAAGGGCGAGCTGCTGCACAAGGAGCTGCTCTCCGTCGACGACCTGCTGGCCCGGGTGGACGCGGTGACGCCGGACCAGGTACGGGCGGTGGCGAGCGAGATCCTGGCCGGCACGCCGTCGCTGGCCGTCATCGGCCCGTTCGACAACCACGACTTCGCCGCGGCGGTCCGGTAGCCGCGGCGGTCCGATAGGTGCGGCGGTCCGATAGGTGCGCCGCCGGCCGGTGGGCTAAGTTGTGCCGGTGACTACCGCTGGCGGTGAACCGATCCGGGTTGGAGTGCTGGGCGCGCGCGGGCGCATGGGCACCGAGGTGTGCCGGGCCGTCGACGCGGCGGGTGACATGGAGCTGGTCGCGATGGTCGACGACGGCGACTGGCTGTTCAACGTCTCCGACGCCAGCGCCGACGTCGTGGTCGACTTCACCACGCCCGAGGTCGTCATGGACAACCTGCACTGGTGCGTCGACCAGGGCATCAACGCCGTCGTGGGCACCTCCGGCTTCACCGAGGCGCGCCTGGACCGGGTCCGCTCCTGGCTGGTGCACAAGCCCGAGGTCGGCGTGATCGTGGCCCCCAACTTCGCGGTCGGCGCCGTGCTCATGATGGAGTTCGCCGCTCGGGCGGCTCGCTTCTTCGAGTCCGCCGAGATCGTCGAGATGCACCACCCGGACAAGGTCGACGCGCCGAGCGGCACCGCCGTACGCACCGCGGAGATGATCAGCGCGTCGCGGAGCGAGGCCGGCATGGAGGCCATGCCCGACGCCACGAAGAGCGAGATGGCGGGCGCCCGCGGTGCGGAGGTCGAGGGGGTACGGGTCCACTCGCTGCGCGCCAGGGGCCTGATGGCGCACCAGGAGGTGCTGCTGGGCACCACCGGGGAGACGCTGACCATCCGGCACGACTCGTACGACCGCAGCTCGTTCATGCCCGGCGTGCTGCTCGCTGTGCGCTCGGTGCTATCCCGACCCGGCCTCACCGTCGGTCTCGGTCCGCTCCTCGGCTGACCCGAGGGCCGTGTGCAGGCGTAGCTGGGGTACGAGCAGATCGTCCACCTCCAGCGCCCGGCTCGCGCCGTCCGGCGCCCAGCCCGCCGAGCCGAGGAACCGGCGCATCGCCTCATCGTCGCGGTACGCCCAAGCCACCGCATGCGTGAAGCCGTCTTCCCGCCACAGGTCGACCGAGGCGGCCAGCAGGCGGCTGCCGTGGCCGCGCCGGCCCCAGCGCGGCTCGACGAGCAGGTCGGTGACTGCCACGGTACCCGGCGGCAGCGGCGGCTCGTCCGGCGCGAGCGCCGCCTCGTCCGCCGGCCCGGCGGCGGCGAAGCCCACGACTTCCGGCGGCCGGTCCTCGGCCTGCTCGGTGGCGATGAGCACCCGGTGCGCGGGCGATGGCGGCGCCTCGATGGCGGCCCGCCACCCGGCGCTCAGCGAGGGCTCGTCGAGCCGGTCGAGTGCGTGGCGGGGAAGCAGACGCCGATAGGCTACCCGCCAGGTCGTCAGCTGGATCCGGGCGATGTCGTCGGCGTCGCCGGGGCGGGCCGGTCTGACGTACCCGAGTGCCACGAGAGAGAGGGTATGCGGAGCAAGCAGAACCTGGCGCGGGTGGGTGCGGTGGTCGCGCTCGCCGGGGTGGTCTTCGTGTTCCTGTGGTTCGCTGCCGAGCGCCACGGGTTCTTCGACCTGAAGGTCTACTACGGCGCGATCAACTACTGGGCGCACGGACACGGCGAGCTCTACGACTACCTGAAGCCGTTCAGCGAGTACGGCTTCACCTACCCGCCCTTCGCGGCCCTGACGATGCTGCCGATGGCGGTGGTGGCCTGGCCGGTGGCGATCGCGATCAGCGCCACGCTGACAGTCGTGAGCTCCCTGGTGATGCTCATCTGGATCGTCGGCCCGATGGCGCGCCGCCGGGGCTGGGTTCCCTGGTTCGCGGTGGCCGTCGCGGCCTGCCTGATCGCGGCGTACGAGCCGTTGCGCGAGACCTTCCTGTTCGGCCAGGTCAACATGCTGCTGCTGGTGATGGTCGGGGCCGACCTGCTTTACCTGGTACGCCGCAAGCACCCGCTCGGCGGCGCCGTCATCGGGCTCGCCACGGCCATCAAGCTCACCCCGGGCCTGTTCATCGTGTACCTGCTGCTGACCCGGCGCTGGCGCGCCGCGCTGGTGTCCATGGCGACCGCGCTCGCCGCCACCGTCGCCGCGGCGGCGATCGCACCCGACGCCTCGCGGGAGTTCTGGACCGACGCGCTGTGGAACACCACGCGCGTCGGCAGCCAGGCGTTCATCTCCAACCAGTCGCTCAACGGCTTCGTGGCGCGGCTGAGCCCGCTCGACCCGTCCCGAGGGCTCTGGCTGGTCTTGGTGGCGGTGGTGCTCGTGATCTGGGTCTGGCGGGTTCGGCGGGCGGCCGCCGCAGGTGACGACCTCGGCGGCTTCGCGCTGACCGGGGTGACCGGCTGCCTGCTCAGCCCGTTCACCTGGATCCACCACCTGGTGTGGCTGCTGCCGGCGCTCCTGCTGACTGTCGACCGGGCGCTGCTGCCGGGCGTGTCCCGGCGGCGCCAGCGCGCGCTGCTCACCTTTGCGGTGCTGCTGTACGCGCTGCTGTGCAGCCGCCTGGTGTGGAGCTTCGCGTTCCACTTCGGCGGCTGGGGTCTGCTGGGCGCCAACGCCTACGTGTACGCCAGCCTCGCGTTGCTGCTCGTGCTGCCGCTGGTGGGCGGCTCAAGCGACGAAGCGAGGTCTGTGCTCGCCTCCGCCACAAACCGGCTCCGGCTGCGCTCAGACGGCCGGGTGCAGCACGTAGCGAACCTCGTCGAGCAGGACGGTGCTACCGTCGGGCCGCTCGACCGGGTAGGAGCTGCGCTCACCGTCGAGGACGAAGCCGTACCGCTCGTAGAACCGGCGCGCCCGGTCGTTCGCGTCCAGCACCCATAGCCGTACCGGGCGACGACCGGCGGCGCCAAGGGCGGCCACGGTGGCGTTCATGAGCGCGCGGCCGGCGCCCGCGCCCCAGTAGGGCGGGTCGACGTAGATGGCGTACACCTCGCCCTCGACCGGGTGCATGTCGTTCCAGTCCTGCCCCCGCCGGGCCGGGCCGGCCTCGGCGAAGCCGGCCACGACGCCGGTGCCCATCTCGGTCGCCACGAGCATCGTCGAGCGTTGGGTTTCGATCGCCCGCCGGCGGCGCTCCGCCCAGGCGACCGGATCGAGCTGCGCCAGCACGTCGGCGGGGACGATTCCGGCGTACGCCTGCTGCCAGCCGCGGACGTGCAGCCCCGCGATGGCCTCCGCGTCGTCGACCCTGGCCGATCGCACGGCCACCGCCGCGAGCTTCCTCATCCGAGCTTTGTAGCCCACCGCCGTACCCGGCGGCCAGGCGTTTTCGTCATACCCGACAGCTAGCCTGCTGGCACGATGGCAATCGAGTCGCTTTCCCTGGCCCAGGCCCGGCGGGTGGCCCTGGCCGCCCAGGGGTTCGCCGACCAGCGCCCGGCCGGCACGCCCGACCTGCGGCACCTGCGCCGGGTGCTGCGCCGCATCGGGCTGCTGCAGATGGACTCCGTCAACGTCCTCGTGCGTGCCCATTACCTGCCGCTCTACAGCCGCCTCGGGCCCTACCCGACGGCGCTGCTCGACCGGGCTTCCCACCGGCCGCCCCGGGAGCTGTTCGAGTACTGGGGGCACGAGGCGTCGCTGTTACCGGTCTCGTTGCATCCGGTGCTGCGCTGGCGGATGGCGCAGGACCATAGCTGGCACGGGGTGACCCGGATCTCCCGGCAGCGGCCCGACCTGGTCCGTTGGGTCCGCGACGAGGTGAGCGCCAAGGGTCCGATGACCGCCGCCGAGATCGAGCAGGACGTGCCCACCCGGTCGGAACACTGGGGCTGGAACTGGTCGGACGTGAAGACCGCGCTGGAGTGGCTGTTCTGGCGCGGCGAGCTGACCTCGGCCCGGCGCACCACGACCTGGGCGCGGGTCTATGACGTACCGGAACGGGTGCTGCCGAGCGCGGTCCTGGCTGCCCCCACGCCGAGCCCGGCCGACGCCCAGCGGGAGCTGGTACGGGTGGCCGCGGCAGCTCTCGGCGTCGCCGCCGAGCCCGAGCTTCGCGACTACTTCCGGCTGTCGGTCGCCGGCGCCCGCGCGGCGATCGCCGACCTCGTCGAGGCGGGCGAGCTGGTTCCCGTGACGGTGGAAGGCTGGCGCGGGCCGGCCTACCTGAGCGCCGGTGCCCGGATCCCGCGCCGGGTCGACGCGGCCACGCTGGTCAGCCCGTTCGACCCGCTCGTCTGGGAGCGGGCGCGCACCGAGCGGCTGTTCGGGTTCCGGTACCGCATCGAGATCTACGTGCCGGCCGCCCAGCGCGTCCATGGGTACTACGTGCTCCCGTTCCTGCTGGGCGACCGGCTGGTGGCCCGGGTCGACCTCAAGGCCGACCGCCAGGCCGGCGTGTTACGGGTGCCGGCCGCGTGGTCGGAGGACGGGCTTCACGACCAGTCTGGCCCGCGGGCTGCGCCTGGCGGCCCAGACCGGTCGCCCCCCGGGCAGGTTTCCGAGGCGCTCGCCGCCGAGCTGCACCGCCTCGCCGGCTGGCTCGGCCTCGGCGGCGTGGCGGCTCCGGAGGGCGGCGATCTCGCCAGGCCGTTAGCGGCGGCGCTGCGATCGTCGCGCAGCGCGAGGACCGCAGCTTGCGAGGACCGCAGTCGCAAGCAAGCTAGACCGGGTGCGGCCGGTGTACCGTAAACCGGTGGCGTCGACCATCGAGCACTCGCTGCCCTACGTGGCACCCCCTCCGGGCCGCCTCAGCGGGTTCCTTCTGCGGATGTGGCACCGCTCGCCGACCTGGACCGGTCCCGCGGCGATCGCCACCTGCTTCGCGGGTGCCGCCGCCTACACGCTGGTCACGTTGGACCCCGACCACGGCACCGCGGGCGCCGTCCCGACCTGCTTCGTCAAGCTGACCACCGGCTTCGACTGCCCGGGCTGCGGCGGCACCCGCGCGTTCTGGTACGCGCTGCACGGCAACTTCCCGGCCGCCGCCCGCCACCACGCGATGTTCATCTTCGCGCTGCCGTTCCTGCTGTACATGTACGTGGCGTGGGCCGCCGGCGTGGTCTTCAAGCGGCGGCTGCCGCAGCTGCGCCTGTCGCCGCTGGCGGTCGGCGTGGTGCTCGCCACCTGGCTGGTCTTCTCGATTGTGCGCAACCTGCCCTGGGCGCCGTTCACCTGGCTGTACGTCTAGGCGGCAACGTCTAGCCAGCCACGTCTAGCCAGCCACGTCAGGCGGCCGCCGGCAGCGAGACCCGGTGCACCTCGATGTCGCCGCTCACCGTGCGTACCTGCAGGGTGAGGTTGGCGCCGGTGTCGCTCGGCGTGTCGCTCATCGTCAGGTCGGAGCGGGTGGTGCCGGACACCGTGCTCAGGTCGAGCCACACGCCGGTACCGGCGGTCACGCCGATACTGACGTCGCCGGACGCCGAGTTGGTCCGTACCGTTCCGTGGCTCGCGGCGGCGACCCGGATGTCGCCGGAGGCGGTGGTCGCGCGCACGGACGCGTCGGCCTGCCCGAGCTCGAGGTTGCCGCTCGCGGAGTGCATGACCACGTCGCCGCGGGCATAGCCCACCCGTACGTCGCCCGAGGCGGTGTCGATCTTGACCTGCCCGCCGGCCCGGTCGACGTTGGCGTTGCCGCTGGCGGTGTTGGCCTCGACGTCCCCCGTGACCTCGTCCACGTGCACGTCACCCGAGGCGCTGCTCACCTTGCCGCCCGAGTAGCGGCCTCGGCACCGCACGTCGGCGGAGGCGACCTTGAGGGCCAGCGCGCTGTCCAGCGGTACCCGGATCGTGACCCGCAACCTCGGCGTGCGCCGGAAGAGCCAGCCGCCGGTCGAGTTGGGTGCCTGGACGATCAGCGTGTCGCCCCGGAGCTCGACCACGGTGTTAGCCGCCGCCTCCGTGGCGGGGCCGGTGTTCTCGACCGGTGCGACCTCGACCTGCGCGGTGTGCCGCTCCTCGGCGAGGACGTCCACCCCGCCGCCGCCGAGCCGCACCGCGACCGTCACGGGTTGGGGGCAGTCAAACTCGTACATGAGGATCCTCCTGAGGGTGTCGGCGGTCAGGCCTGTGCGAAGCCGGTGACGCGCCGCCCGAAGCGGTGGTGGGTTGAGGGCGGCGGCGTGGGCCGGCCGGATTGGACCGCGCCCGCGATAGCCCGGACCAGCCAGGCGTTGACCGAGATGCCCTCGGCGCTGGCGGCTCGTTCGACCTGCTCCTTGAGCGGTTCCGGCAGGCGCAGCGTGATCCGGGCGAGGTCGGCGCTCGCCTCGGCCGCCGTCGGGGTCGGCGGCGGTGGCAGGTGCGGCTCCACCGGTGGCGCCTCGGTGACCACGAGATCCGCGCCCCGACCGCGCAGGCGCACCTCGACGCTGGTGTCGCCGAGCTTGGCGGTGATCTCGGCGGCGGCGTCGGTGAGCGCTTCGAGCAGGCACAGGCGCGCGGATGCTTCCAGCGACGAGGCGAGCAGCTCCGCGGCCCGCGAGACCTCGGGCCCGCCGGGCGCGGCGGTCGCGGCGAGGTCCCGGCGAAGCGTGTCGAGGTACGGGCTCAGGTCCATGACGCCATCATGACATCACCAACGACGCCAGTCAAGTCAGGAGTGATGTCACCGGATCGTCGAGCTGATCACCGTGGGGTTTCTGGCGCCGAGGAAGAAGATGCCGGGGTACCCCCGCGTCTCGAACCCGTCGCTCGGGTTGCGGCGCAGCGTGGAGCTTTCGATGGTCATCGTGCCGGTACGGTCGTTGCTGACGAAGAAGACGGCGCCGCCGCCCTCGAAGGCGTGGTTGTCTTCGATCCGGGTGCCCGCGATGCGTACCGTGAACCGGTTCCCGTCGCAGTAGATCGCGCCGCCGCTGCCGCCTCCCGGTGTGCCGGACCGGGCCGGGTTGGCGCCGTAGCCGACCGCCGAGTTGTGGGTCAGCACGCTGTTGAGGACCACCCACGAGACCCCGATGCTGCTCAGCGCGCCACCGTTGGAGCACGATCCACCCTGCCCCTTCGCGCCGCCGAACGTGCTGTTGACCACGTATACCGGCAGGCCGCGCGACTGGCTGAGCACGCGGATGGCCGCACCGCCGACGTCAGGACCGGTGCGGTCGCAGGTGTTGCGGAGGAACCGCGAGTTGACGACCTTGAGCCGACCGCCCCGGACGAAGATGGCGCCACCCCCACCGCCGTCGGTCGTCTGGCCGGTCGAGCTCCCGTCGACGAAGGTCAGGTTCTGAACCGTCAGCCGCGGGTGGTCCTGGTCCTGGCAGTGCGAGGTGGTCCAACCCTGCGCCCGGTCGCAGGTGTTCATGTACAGGATCCGGCGCTGGCCGCCGCCGCTCAGCGTGACCAGGCCTCCACCGTCGAGCACGATCTCCGGTCCGTTGGCGTTACGGATCTTGGCGGTGGCTCGCAGGGTTATGGTCACCGGGGCGGGCCCGCAGGCGAACCTGATGATGCCGCCGGCCGCGACTGCGGCGACCACCGCTTCGGAGGTACAGCTCGCCGCGGTGCCGTCGCCGATGGTCCGGGCCGGCCGTGTGGTGTCCACCTCCCGGGCCTCCAGCGGTACCGGAACCCTCCCGTCCGGGTTGCCCGTGACCGGAGCTGGCGTCGCTCCCGCGGAGGGCGGCGCGCTCGTCGGTGCGTCGCTGGTCGGCGCCGGCGTGGCGGCGGGGCTGTGCTCGGCGGCCGGGAGCTTTCCAGCGGTGCCCGGCGAGCCGCAGGCGGCGAGCGTCAGGGCCCCGGTCAGGAAGGCGGCTCGGGCTCGCTGGCGAAGGCGCACGCGGTTGACCTTATCGATCTGTCTGGAAGCCTGATCGATCCAGGCGCGAAATGACCGACCCTTAAGGCCGGCAGCTGGTCACGCCCGGATGACCGTAAGGCCGGGTATGCCGTCAGGAAAGCCGTTGTCTTGCGTCACAACCGGGTACTGGTGGGCGATCGCCGTCGCGGCGATCGTGCGGGGGCGGTCCCGGCCTCAGCGCGTACCGGCCTCAGCGGGTAGCGGGGAGGCGCTCGCAGAGGTTCCGCGGGAAGGACGGCTCGGCGCGCAGGACAGCCGCGCATCCAGCCGCCGTGGTCCCTGCGACGACTCGCCATCTCGTGTCGAAGCGCAGGAAGTACCGGGTCACCGCCGGGGGCGCCGAACAGCCTGGGCGGCCGCCCGCGCCGCACGCCGAGCTGTTCACGTCGACCGTGACGATCAGCCAGCCGGCGTCGCAGTGTTCCGTGTTCCAGTAGCTGTGGCGCGGAACGTCCAGCTCGCTGATCGCGGCACGGATCCAGGCGGGGTCGCAATGGTCGGCCGGCGGGTGGCAGCCCAGCTCCGGGTCGCAACGCCGGTACCCGGACCCTTCCGGTGCCCACGCCTGTTGGTTCAGCACGACGATCCGCTCGCCGATCGGCTGCGGTGCGGTCAACGTGGCGACCGCCGCCGCCTTCTCCGGGCAGCCCCCGACGACTTGCGCGCGGGCCGACTCGAACACCACGTTGGCGTGGATGATGGTGTTCTCCTCGGTGTACTGGTCCACCCGCGGGTTGCGGGCACACTCCGGGTGGCCGGCGATCAGCACCACGTCGACCAGCAGGGTTCGCGGATCCGGCCCGCGCCGCACGCCCGTCACCTCCGCCTCGTACGTCGTCCAGCGCGCCGGGCCGGCCGGCGTGGTCGGCTGGCGGGGCGTGCCCGGCATACCACCGGCCCTGGTGACCGCCTTGCGGCCGAGATCGGAGGCGATCGTCGGGTCGCCGTTCGGCGTAGTCGTGCCGATCTCCAAGACCGCGACAAGGTAGCTCTCGGCATGCCCCAGGTAGTACGCCGCGGTCGCGTCGCCGTTGTGGTACTCCCGCAGGAAGAGCACGCCGGAGCTGTCCTGAGCGAGCACCTGGTAGCGCTCGGCGTCGGCGGGCGGGACGCACCGCGAGAGCTGGCCCCGCAGGTCGTCGACGGCGCGCTCGGCCAGCCCGGCCGGATATCGCGCCACGTACTCGTAGACCTGGTACCGCCCGAACGTCGCCTTGATCAGGCGCTCCGCGCTGGGTGACGGGGAGGGACCGCTGCCACACGGGCGGGGTGGGATCGGATGGACGCTCTGGTCCGGACCGCCGGTCGCCACCTGCGCGCCGTCCAGGTCCTCGCTCTGCAACATGACCTCATCCGGTACGCCCGAAGTATCGCGCGCGCCCGTGCGGCCGCCGCAGCCGGCCACCGTCACAGCGGCGAGCAGGATCAGCAGGAGCCGACGACTCATGGGGTACATCCTGTGGACCCGGCGGCAGCCCGGACATCCGTACCGGTACTCAACACGCCTGAGTACGGTACGGGAGTAGGCGGCCGAGCGTGGCCTAAGGTCGAGGGGCCAGCCCTTGGGGGAAGGAGCCAGCCAATGCCCGAGATCGTGCCGCCGAGCGTTCGAGTCATCGCGTGGACCCAGTTCGAGACCCCGGACGGCGTGCCGTGGTCGACCGACGCCGACGGCGGGCAGGCGCTCGCGGAGTTCGCCGGCCGGGCGTGTTACCAGTCCTGGCACAAGCCGAACCCGTCCACCGCCACCAACGCCGGCTACCTGCGGCACATCCTCGAGGTCGGGCACCTGTCGGTGCTCGAACACGGGGTGGTCACGTTCTACATGACCGGGGTGTCCCGCTCCTTCACCCACGAGCTGATCCGCCACCGGCATTTCTCGTACTCCCAGCTCTCCCAGCGGTACGTACCCGAGCGCGACGCCGCGATGGTCGAACCCGACGTGATCGCCGAGGATCCGGAGCTGCACAAGAAGTTCATCGAAGCGACCGAGGCCGGCGTACGGGCCTACAACGAGCTGCTCGAAGGGCTGGAAAACCGCTTCGCCGACGTGCAGAGTGGCACGCTGCGCCGCAAGCAGGCCCGGCAGGCGGCGCGTTCCGTGCTGCCCAACGCCACCGAGACGCGCATCGTGGTGACCGGCAACTACCGCGCCTGGCGGCACTTCATCGCGATGCGCGCCACCGAGCACGCCGACGTCGAGATCCGCGAGATCGCCATCGCCTGCCTGCGCGAGCTGCAGCGGGTGGCGCCCAACGTCTTCGGTGACTTCACCATCTCCACGCTGCCCGACGGATCGGAGATCGCGGCGAGCCCGTTCACCTGGGAGTCGTAGGGCTGCGCGAAAGAGAATCGCGGCCATAGGATCTCGGCCGTGTCGGCAATCGGCCTGTCTGGTCTCTTCTTCCGCCCCACCTTCTCCCCGCTCTACTCCTACCCCGACCTCATACCGGTACATAGGGCCGTGAAAGCCAAGAACTGGTCCGAACAACCAAGCGGGCCCAGTACGTCAGCCGGCAGCAGTTCGCCACGTTCCACGAGCTCCTTCATCGGGCCGAGAGAATACTCAGCGACGTCACGGCGGCCGAACCGCACAATGTCGCGGCCTGGACACAGCGTCTGAAGACGTGCCGGGGTCTTGAGTTCGGCCAGGACGAGGCACGGCGCAGATATGAGCTGGCCGCGAAGGCACATCCGAACCCACTGTTCGCGCAGATTCAGCTGCTGCAACAGCTCTGCCCGAAATGGGGCGGGAGCTTTCCCGCCGTCCACGCGTTCGCCCGTGAGTGCATGCTCGCCGCTCCAGACGGCGCCCTCAACGGCGCTCTCGTCGCGGAAGGGCATCTCGAACATGCGCTCGACGCGTCCGAACGGGCCGAGGATTATCTGGATCAGCCTCGTGTTCAGCAGGAAATCGCCGAGGCGGCGGCCAGATCGGTGCTGTATCCGTCGTACCGTCCAGAACACGGCTGGGTCTGGGCACACAACATCTTCGCCATGGTCTGGTACCTGAGCGGCCGTTACAGCAAGGCGCTGCCCCATTTCGAGGCTCTCGGCAGGCGGGCTTGGGTCGTGCCCTGGTACGTCTATGGAAAACCCGGCGCCGCCAGGATGTTTGCTCGGGCGCGCCGGGCCGCCTTGGGCAGCCTCCCGTGATCCGCGAGATGGAAGTCGACGGCATCCCGACACTGCTCGCCGCCGCATCCGGGCCGATGCGGGCCGGACTGGTATTCCGCGTGGGTCGTGCGGACGAAACCCTCGCCCGGGCCGGGCTCACCCATGTGATCGAGCATCTCGCCCTGCACCGCCATGGTCTGGCCGACTACCACTACAACGGTGCCACCGGCGCGACGATGACGCATTTCCTCGTCCAAGGATCGCAGGATCGGGTGGTCGCCTTCCTCAACGACGTCTGTGCCGCGCTTTGCGACCTTCCGGTCGAACGGCTGGAAACCGAGAAGGAGATCCTGGGTGCTGAGGCCGCCAGCCGTACGCCTGCGGTCAACGAGCAGCTGCCGATGTGGCGGCACGGTGCTCGCGACTACGGCCTGGTGAGCTTCCCCGAGCTGGGGCTGGCGAACATCAATGCGGACGAGGTACGCCCGTGGGCGTCATCCTGGTTCACCACCGGCAACGTTGTGTTATGGATCGCCGGTGACGACGTACCGGCCGGTCTGCGACTCAAGCTTCCGCACGGCACCCGTCGTCCCCTTCCGGCGCCATCGTCATGGACGCGGTGGTACAGCGGGGAGCCGAGTCCGCCGTCTACGCCAAGACGCTGGAGCACGCACTCTTCCGGGAGCTGCGCCATAAGGGCGGGCTCTCCTACATCGCGAACACGTCGTACGACACGCACGGGGGCGCCTCCGCGGTCATCATCGCGGTCGCCGACACCCGGGCCAAACGGCAGACCGAGGTCGTCGACGAGTTCGTGGCGGTGGTCCGGCGGCTGGCCGCCGGCGAGGTCGAACCGTCCGATCTCGACTCGGCGAAAGCCAAGGGCGAGGAATCCGTGGTACGTCCCGACGCGGACGCGACACGACTTCCCGGTAACGCGATGAACCTGCTGACCGGCTATCCTAACCGGAGCGCCGAGAGCATTCTGGACGACATTCGTGCGGTCACCGCCGAAGCGGTCCAAGAGCTGGCCGCGCAGGCCCTTGACTCGGCACTGCTCATGGTGCCGCCGGGTCAGGTCATGGAACGGCTCGGTTTCGAGGCGGCGCCGACGTTCTCGCGATTCGCGGTATCCGGATCGCGATACCGGTACCGCCAGGACACCGAAGTCGCGCTCGTGGTGGGCGCCGAAGGCGTCAGTATCGTCAATCGGCATGGCCCGGCAACCGTACGATTTGACGAATGCGCGGCATTGCTGTCGTGGCCGGACGGCGCCCGGCAGCTGATCGGCTATGACGGGATCGCGGTACGCGTCGAGCCGACCATGTACGCGATGAACCGCAAGGCGCTGGCTGTCCTCGACTCGACGGTCGACCCGGCCGTTGTCGTGGCGATGCCGGCCCGCCAACCGGACGACATACCAAAGCCTTCGTCCCGCGCCCGTTGGAAGGCACGGCTGGCCCGACTGAGGCGCTCCGGAAAGCTCAAACCTCTCGCGCTGCTGACCGCCCTCGTCGTCTTCGCATTCGCCGGTTGGTCGATCGCCGTCACGCAGGGCTCGCAGATGACCGACGTCGCTGGCTTCACGATGCTGGCGATGTGGGTCGCCGCCTTCGCATGTCTGTGCGTGCTTGTCTGGCGCCGCCGAAACAACGGACGGTGGTAGGTCCCGGTGACCTACCGGCGCCTCGCCGGCCAGGCACGCTAGGTTGTCTCGTATGACGCGCTCGACATCCGACCCGCGCCGGCCGTTCGGTCGGCTGGTCACCGCGATGGTGACCCCGTTCCGCGCGGACGGCTCGCTCGACGTCGAGGGAGCCGGCCGGCTTGCCAGCTACCTGGTCGACGAGCAGGGCAATGACGCGCTCGTGGTCAACGGCACGACCGGTGAGTCGCCGACGACCAGCGATGCCGAGAAGGAGACGCTCGTGCGGGCGGTCCTGGAGGCCGTCGGCGACCGGGCATACGTGATCGCGGGCGTCGGGACCAACGACACCCACCACACGATCGAGCTGGCGAAGGCCGCCGAGAAGGCCGGCGCGCACGCCACCCTCGTGGTCACGCCGTACTACAACAAGCCCCCGCAGAGCGGCCTCCTCGCGCATTTCCGCGCCGTCGCGGACGCCACGGGTCTGCCCATGATGGTGTACGACATCCCGGGTCGTACCGGCCTCGCGATCGAGACCGAGACGATGGTCCGCCTTGCCGAGCACGAGCGCATCGTCGCGGTCAAGGACGCCAAGGGCGACTTCGTCGAGACCTCGTGGGTCACCGCCCGCACCGACCTCGCGTACTACTCCGGCGACGACAAGCACACGCTGCCGCTGCTCGCGGTCGGCGCGGTCGGTGTGGTGGGCGTGCCGACGCACGTCTTCGGGCGCCAGACCAAGGAGATGATCGAGGCGTACGAGGCCGGTGACGTCGCCCGCGCCCTGGCGCTGCATCATCGGCTGCTGCCGGTGTTCATCGGCTTCTTCCGCACCCAGGGAGCGATCCTGACCAAGGCCGCGCTGAGCCTGCTGGGCCTGCCCGGTGGGCCGATGCGCCCGCCGCTGGTCGACGTGACCGCGAGCGAGATCGCGCGGCTGCGGGAAGACTGCGCCGCCGCGGGCCTGACCCTTGGCTCCACCGAGCAGGTGGCCGACCGGGGTCCGGGCGCGTGACAGGCGGGCATCCGGCGCAGCTGCCACCACCGCCGCCGCTGCCACCGGGCGGTCTGCGCATCATCCCGTTGGGCGGCGTCGGCGAGATCGGCCGCAACATGACCGTGTTCGAGTACGGGGGACGGCTGCTCGTCGTCGACTGCGGCGTGCTGTTCCCCGACGTCGAGCAACCGGGCGTCGACCTGATCCTGCCCGACTTCGGGCCGATCCTGAACCGGCTCGACGACGTCGAGGCGATCGTGCTGACCCATGGGCACGAGGACCACATCGGCGCGGTGCCGTACCTGCTGGTGCACAAGCCCGACATCCCGCTGGTCGGTTCGGTCTTCACGCTCGCGCTAGTCGAGGCCAAGCTCGCCGAGCGGCGCATCAGGCCGTACACGTTGACGGTCAGCGCGGGCGGGCGCGAGCGGCTGGGGGCCTTCGAATGCGAGTTCTTCGCGGTCAACCACTCGATCCCGGACTCGTTGGCGCTGGCCATCACCACGCCGGCGGGGCTCGTGCTGCACACCGGCGACTTCAAGCTCGACCAGGTGCCGCTGGACGGGCGTACCACGGACCTGGGCGGCTTCGCGCGCCTCGGCGAGCGCGGCGTCGACCTGATCCTGTCCGACTCCACCAACGCCGAGACACCGGGCTTCGTGATGCCGGAGCGGGACATCCGTCCGGTGCTCGACCAGATCATGCGCGACGCCGGTGGCCGGGTCATCGTGACCTCGTTCGCCTCGCACGTCCATCGGGTCCAGCAGGTGCTCGACTCGGCCGACGAGCACCGCCGCAAGGTCGCCTTCGTGGGCCGCTCGATGCTGCGCAACATGGGCATCGCCCGCGACCTGGGCCTCCTGCGGGTGCCCGCCGACCTGGTCGTCGGGCTCGACCAGGTCAAGGACGTCAAGCCGCGCGAGATCGTGCTGATGTCGACTGGCTCGCAGGGGGAGCCGCTGAGCGCGCTCGGGAGGATGGCCAACGGCGACCACCGGCACGTGAAGGTGGTCTCCGGCGACACGGTGGTGCTGGCCTCGTCGCTGGTACCGGGCAACGAGACCGCCGTGTACCGGGTCATCAACCAGCTCAGCCGGGCCGGCGCCACGGTGGTCCACCGGGAGGTCGCGCTGGTGCACGTGTCGGGCCACTCACCGGCCGGCGAGCTGACCTACGTGCTCAACATCGTGCGGCCGCGCAACTTCCTGCCCATCCATGGGGAGTGGCGGCATCTGCGGGCGCACGCCCGGCTGGCGTTGCAGACCGGCGTACCCGCCGACCGCGTCGTGCTGTGGGAGGACGGCGACGTCGTCGACCTGGTCGAGGGCGTGGCGCGGGTCGTGGGCAGCATCGGCGCACGCTTCATCTACGTGGACGGGCTCGCGGTGGGCGACATCGGCGAGTCGCTGCTGACCGAGCGGCGCATCCTCGGCGACGGCGGTTTCATCGCGGTCACGGTCGTGATCGACTCGGTGACCGGCAAGCCGGTGGGCGGGCCGACCGTCTCGGCGAAGGGGTTCTCCGAGGACCCCTCGGCGTTCGAGCCGGTGCTGCCGCTCGTCACCGAGGTGCTGACCAGGAGCGCCGCCGAGGGGGTCACCGACCCGCACCAGCTCCAGCAGGTGGTACGCCGTACCGTCGGCCGGTGGGTCAACGACACGTACCGGCGCCGGCCGATGATCGTGCCCACCATTCTGGAGGTCTAGCCGGCAGCGGTAGCCTGCCGGTTGTGGGGTACCGGGCGCTGGTCACCGTGATCCTCGCCGCACATTTCGCGTTCGTGGCCTACGTGGTGCTGGGCGGATTTCTGGCCTGGCGCTGGCCGTGGGCGTTCTGGCCGCATCTGGCCGCGGCGGGCTGGGGCTTCTCGACGATCGTCTTCGGGCTCACCTGCCCGCTCACCACGGCCGAGGACTGGGCCCGCCAGCGTGCCGGCCAGCCCGGCCTGACCCAGGGCTTCATGGACCGCTACATCGAAGGCGTGCTCTACCCGGAGCGGTACACGAACGTGCTGCGCGTCCTGGTGGCGGCGATGGTGCTGGCCTCGTGGGTGGGCACCTACCTACGCCGGGCCTAGCGCCAGATCGCCACCGCCACGCCGATCACCGCGAGAGCGAGCAGCGCGAGCAGGAACGCGACGGCGAGATGCCGTACTCCAGTGGCATGGTCCACAGTGGACACCGCCGGGAGGTCGTGGGTGATCGCGGCGAGCTCGCCGTGCGTACGGGCGGCGAGCACCGCGTCGACGCGTTCGGCGAACTCGTCGAGGCTGAGCCGGCCCTCGGCCGTGTGCCGTTCCAGCGCCGCCACGGCACGTTGCCGGTCGGCGTCGGATGCCCGTAGCCCATGTTCCATTGGCATCGAGCGTACCGACCCGGTCCAGGCACCCTGCTGATCTTTGCTTGCAACTGCGGGGCTCGCTGCGCTCGCTCCTCGTGCTTCGCCTTGGGACAGCGATCATGGGGCCCGCGGGCGTACCCTCCGGCCAAGGTCGCCAGCTATGAGACGGAGGCAAAGGTGAACCAGCCCGGCTCCGGCCTGCTCATCATCGAACGGATCCTGCGTGACCGCGCAGGCATCTGGCGGCAGATCAACGAGGAGCGCGACCTCAAGCAGCTGACCAGCCAGATGCTCGTGAGCTCCGCGATCAGCCTTGCCGTGTACGGCCTCGTGCTCGGCTCCTCGCACAGCTTCTGGCAGGCGCTGTCGTCAATGGTCAAGCTGCCGCTGCTGTTCCTGGCGACGCTGGCGATCTGCCTGCCCACGCTGTACCTGTTCAACCTCGTGTTCGGCGCCCGGCTGTCGATGATGCAGGCGGTAACGCTGATCATGGTGTCCATCACGGTCACCTCGGTACTCACGCTGGCGTTCGCGCCGATCAGCCTCTTCTTCCTGATCACCGCCCAGAGCTACGTGTTCTTCAAGCTGCTCAACGTCTCGATCCTGGTCCTGACCGCCTTCGTCGGGCTGCGCTTCCTCACCGCCGGCATGAGCGCGCTGAACGCCCACCAGGAGGAGCTGGCGGCCGCGGCCGACGCCCTGGCCATCCGCACGATGACCGCCGAACCCGAACCAGAGCTGGCGCTGGTGGCCGCCGGGTCGGGCGACGGCAACGGCACGGTGCCTCCCGCCTCCGCGCGCCCGGCCCTCGCCGCCGCCCAGCCGCTCCCGGCGGCCCCGCCGCTGGTGGTGCCGCGGCCGCTGCCGAGCGGCCAAGCCGGGGCCCAGCGGCCGGCCAGCATGACGCTGCTCTACATCTGGATCCTGCTGTTCGGCTTCGTCGGCACCCAGCTCGCCTGGACGTTGCGGCCGTTCTTCGGCAGCCCCGACCGTCCGTTCGCGCTCTTCCGCCACATCAGCGGCACCTTCTACAGCGACATCTTCCACACGATCGGGCGCCTTCTCGGCGGCGGATGACCGGCGTGGCATCTGCCGCGGCGCCGCGGCAGATGCCACGCTCACCCAGGACAGCCGCCGCGCCACGCGGGGCGAATAGCGTGACTCGTCCCCGCTCGCCGCTACGGTGTGAGCCATGGCCGGCCGCACCTCTCAGGCGAGCCGCGGCCGTTCCTCGGCGCGCGGCTCGGCTCGCGGCCGGGGCATGAGCAACGGCAGCCTGGTGATGATCCCGTTCGGCCTGTTGGGCCGGGCGATGATCGGCCTGTGGATGGCGCTGGCGCACACGTTCGGCTGGCTGGTCCGAGCCGTGGGCCGCCAGGCGGCCACCGCCCGCGAGCTCGACCCGGAGCACCGGCGCGACGGCGGCGGGCTGGTCATGCTGGCGCTGGCGATCCTGACCGCGGTCGCCGTCTGGTTCCAGGCCGGCGGCCCCCTCGGGTACTGGGTGTCGCGGAGCACCCGGTTCGCGTTCGGCGCGGTCGCCGCGGCCCTGCCGATCCTGCTCGTGGTCGGTGGCGTCAAGCTCATGCGGGCGCCCGGCGACCCGGCGCATCGTGGCCGGGCGGTGGTCGGCTGGACCGCGCTGTTCACCAGCGTCTCCGGTCTGTTCCATCTGGCCTCCGGTCGCCCGAACGCGATCAAGCAGATGCTCAGCGCCGGCGGGCTGCTCGGCCGGGCCGGCGGAGGGCTGCTGACCGAGGCGGCGACCCCCGCCGTGGCGGTGCCGCTGCTCGTCCTGCTCTTCGCGTTCGGCGTACTCGTGGTTACCGCGACGCCGATCAACCGCATCCCGCAGCGGTTGGGCGAGCTGCGCGACATCATGCTGGGCCGGCCGCCGGAGCTGTCCGATGTGGACGGGATGGAGCCCGAGGAGGAGGAACAGGAGGAGCCGCCGCGCCGCCGCGGCCCGTCCCGGCGCAGGCAGGCGGCCTTCGCCGAGGACGACGCCGGCGCCGAGGCCGAAGAGGCGCGGCACGACACCGTCGTGCTCACCCGCAAGCCAGCCGTGCCCAAGCCGGCCCGCAAGCCGCCGGAACACTCGCCCCCGCCGACCCGCGCCGAGCAGCTCGCGCTGACCGACCCGGACTACAAGCTGCCGCCACCGCGGCTGCTTGCCATGGGCAACTCACCCCGCGTCCGCAGCCGCGCCAACGACGAGGTGATCAGCGCGCTGGAGCACGTCTTCGAGCAGTTCGACGTCGATGCCGCGGTGACCGGCTTCGCGCGCGGACCGACCGTCACCCGCTACGAGATCGAGCTCGGCCACGGCGTCAAGGTCGAGCGGATCACGGCGCTCTCGCGCAACATCGCGTACGCGGTCAAGAGCCCCGACGTGCGCATCATCAGCCCGATCCCGGGCAAGAGCGCGGTCGGCGTCGAGATCCCCAACGCCGACCGGGAAAACGTCGCGCTCGGCGACGTGCTCCGCTCGCGCGCGGCGACCTCCGACCACAGCCCCCTGCTGGTCGGGCTCGGCAAGGACATCGAGGGCGAGTACGTCGTGGCCAACCTGGCCAAGATGCCGCACATCCTCATCGCCGGCGCCACCGGTGCCGGCAAAGCGCTGGCGTTGGACACGCAGATCCCGACGCCGAATGGATGGTCGACCATGGCCGAGCTCCAGGTCGGCGATCGGGTGTTCGACGAGCATGGCAGGCCATGCTCGATCGTTGCCGCCACCGGCGTGATGTACGACCGTCCCTGCTACGAGGTGGAGTTCTCCGACCGTACCGTCATCGTCGCCGACGCCCAGCACCAGTGGCGGACCACTACAAGAGCGGGTCGAACCCAGCGCACGCACCGCTGGAAGGACGGATCGTACTGGTCGGCAAGCGACGTCATCGTCGTCGCCGACCGAACGGCCGCTGTCCTGTCCAAGCCTGATCGCCCCGTCTCAACCGCGTTGCATGAGCGTGTGGAGGCGCCAGGGCGTTCAAGCCAACGGCGTAGGTTTGACGACAGGCCGGTCACCACGGTGGAGATTGCCGCCTCGCTCCGTGTGACGGGAAAGAGCACTGTCTGGACCAACCATGCGGTACCGGTGTGCGAGCCGCTTGAATATCCCGAGCAAGATCTCCCGATCGGTCCGTACACATTGGGTTGCTGGCTGGGCGACGGCACGACCGGAGGTGCCGGTCTGACCTGCGCCGATGAGGAGATCCTCGGCAACATTCTGCAGGAGGGCTACGTCGTAACCAGACACCCCCGCAGCCGAATCCGATACACGATCTCGAACCGGCCGGAACGTGACCGGACGATGCGAGAGCTATTCCGCGAGATTGGCACCAAGCACATTCCAGACATCTACCTGCGTGCATCAGAGCAGCAGCGCCGCGCACTTCTTGCCGGCCTGCTGGACACCGATGGCACCGTCTCCAAGAAAGGCGGCGTGCAGTTCGCGGTCACCAACGAAGCACTCGCTAAAGGCGTCCTTGAGCTGATCCTCGGCCTTGGCTACCGGGCCAACCTGCGCACGAAGGCGGTCAAGGGCCGCACGGAGGACAGCTCCGTCTGCTATATGATCAACTTTACGCCAGTGGATAAGGTGTTCCGATTGACGCGCAAGCTCAGTCGGCAGGTGACCACCACGCGACAGACGAGCTCCCTGCGCTACATCGTCGATGTGCGACCGGTTCAGTCAGTTCCCGTCCGGTGCATCGAGGTGGACAGCCCGAGCCATCTGTACCTGGCCAGCCGTTCCTGTATCCCGACCCACAACTCGAGCTGCCTCAACACCCTGCTGGTCTCGATCCTCACCAGAGCCACGCCGGACGAGGTACGTCTGCTGCTCATCGATCCGAAGCGCGTCGAGCTGACCGGGTACGAGGGTGTGCCGCACCTGGTGACGCCCATCGTGACCAACCCGAAGAAGGCCGCCGACGCGCTCGACTGGGTGGTCCGCGAGATGGACATGCGCTATGACGACCTCGCCGCGGCCGGGGTACGCCACATCGACGACTACAACCGCAAGGTGCGCGCCGGCCAGATCAAGCCACCCCCTGGTAGCGAGCGGGTGATCCGGCCGTACCCGTACCTGCTGGTCATCGTGGACGAGCTGGCCGACCTCATGATGGTGGCCCCGCGTGACGTCGAGGACGCGGTGGTCCGCATCACGCAGCTCGCCCGCGCGGCCGGGATCCACTTGGTCCTGGCGACCCAGCGCCCGAGCGTCGACGTGGTGACCGGGCTTATCAAGGCCAACGTGCCGTCCCGGCTCGCGTTCGCCACCTCCAGCCTCACCGACTCGCGGGTCATCCTCGACCAGCCCGGTGCGGAAAAGCTCATCGGCCGCGGCGACGCCCTGTTCCTGCCGACGGGCGCGTCCAAACCGTTGCGCATCCAGGGTGCGTGGGTCACCGAGGGCGAGATCCACGACGTGGTCAAGTTCTGCAAGGACCAGCGCGAGCCCGAGTTCCGTTCCGACGTGCTCGCCCCGGCGAACGAGGGCAAGAAGAAGATCGACGAGGACATCGGCGACGACCTCGACCTGCTGGTCCAGGCGATCGAGCTGGTGGTCACCTCGCAGTTCGGCTCGACGTCGATGCTGCAACGCAAGCTGCGGGTGGGCTTCGCCAAGGCCGGCCGCCTGATGGACCTCATGGAGACGCGCGGCATCGTCGGTCCGTCCGAGGGCTCCAAGGCCCGCGACGTGCTGGTCAAGCCCGACGAGCTCGACACCGTCCTCGCCGGCCTCCGGGTGGACGACTAGCCGCCTAGCATGGGGGCGTGCCGGCGTCGGGGAGCGAGCGCGGATGGTGGCCCGAGATAGCGCTCGTGGCCGGGTTCGTGGCCTTCACCGCCGTGCTGGCCACCGACCACCTGCTCGACATCGACCTCGCCGTGCGGGACTGGGCGGACACGCATCGGCCCGAGCCGCTGCGCCTCGTGGCGCGGGTGCTCAACTTCGTCGCATCCGCCAACCTGCTGGCCCCGATCCTGTTCGGCCTGGCCGGCGTGCTGGCCGTGCGGTCCCGAACGGTACGGCCGATGGTGCTGGTGCTCGCCACGTTCGCGGCGAGCTACGCGGTGGTGGTGCCGCTGAAGATGCTCGCCGACCGGTCAGCGCCGCACTCTGTGCGCACCAATGCCGTCGAGCTGTTCGCCAACGACATCGGCTGGTCGTACCCCTCGGGGCACCTGGTGAACGCGGTCATCTGGTACCCGCTGCTGATCCTGTTACTGGAGCGGCTGCTGCGCCGACCGCTGCCGGACCGGGTACGGCGGGCGGTCCGCGTCGCGCCGGTGCTGATCGCCGGCATGACCGTGACGTACCTGGGGTTCCACTGGCTCAGCGACGCGGTGGCCGGGCTCATCCTCGGCTTCGCCCTGGACCGGACGCTGCGCCGCCTGCTCTGGCCGCGGCTGGCCGTCGAGCCGGAGCCGCTGGGCGCCCGCTCTAGCGCTAATCTCGGTAGTTTCTAGAATTGGCTGATGCCAGACGCTGTGGACGCCATCGGCGCGCTGCACGACCCGGTGCGCCGTGCGGTCTACCACCATGTGGTCGGCCAGCCGGAGGCGGTCGGCCGCCACGAGGTCGCGCAGGCGCTGGACATCGGGCGTACGCTCGCCGCCTTCCACCTTGACAAGCTGGCCGCGGCGGGGTTGCTGGAGGTGTCGTACGCCCGCCGGTCCGGCCGCAGCGGCCCGGGCGCCGGCCGCCCCGCGAAGCTCTACCGGCGCTCCGCGGCCGAGCATGCGGTGAGCCTGCCGCCACGGGCGTACCTGGCCGCGGCGAAGCTGCTGGCCGCCGCGGTCGAGCGCGCCGGCGCGGATGCCGCATTGCAGGCCGCCGCCCGCGAGCACGGCGAGTCGGTCGGCAGGGCCTCGAAGGGTGCGGCGAGCCCAGCGGTGCTCCTCGCCGGGCTGGGCTACGAACCCCAGACCGAGGGCCGGGTCACCCGCCTTCGCAACTGCCCGTTCCACGCGCTGGCATCGGAGTACCCGCCGCTGATCTGCGGCATGAACCTCGCCGTCGTCGAGGGGTTGCTGGCGGGCGCGGGGCTGGCCGGCTGCACCGCTCGGCTGGACCCAAGCCCGGATGGCTGCTGCGTCGCCATCGAATCTAAAAACAAAAAGCGTTGACATAGAGTACCGAGCGGTGGTGTGCTGGCCGGCATGAGCGCACACCACGTGGCCCAGCTGAACATCGCGCGACCGCTGGGCCCGATCGACGGCCCGCAGCTTGCTGACTTCATGGCCCTGCTGCCCTCGATCAACGCGTTGGCCGAGCACTCGCCCGGGTTCGTGTGGCGGATGACCGCCGACGACGCGCACGACGCGACGTCGCTTCGGCCGTACGGGCCGGACGTCATGGTGAACCTGACCGTCTGGGAGTCGGTCGAAGCGTTGCGCGAGTTCACCTACCGCAGTGCGCACCTGGACTCGATGCGGCGCCGCCGGGAGTGGTTCGCGCCGCATGACAGCCCACACCTGGTGCTGTGGTGGGTACCGGCCGGACACCGGCCCACCTTCGACGAGGCGCGGGACCGGCTGGACCTGCTAGCCGCCCGCGGCCCGGGGCCGGAGGCGTTCACGCTGCGCGAGGCGTTCCCGCCGCCGGACACTGTGAGCGCCGCCGCGTGAGCACCGCCGCGAGGTAGACTCCCGTGACGCAGGCGCCGCAGACCACCGGGCGGCCGAGCCGGCACGGCTCGCCATTGGACCTACGACGAGGCCGGCCGGGTCACCTCAGCCAGCAGCCCGACAGGCGACTCCCAGTACACCTGGAACGACCGTGGTCTGCTGACGCGATCGACAGGCGCCGGCGGCGTGTCGACGTTCAGCTACGACGCCGAGGGCAACCTCGTCAGCCGCACCGATCCCGCCGGCTCGGCCACGTTCACCTACGACGTCGCGGGCCGGCTCACCGAGGTCACCGATCCTCTTACGTCCCAGACCGCGACCTTCAGCTACACGACGACCGGAGAGCTCGCGGGTGTCAACCCTGGTACTAACAAGCCTCGCCGCTGGCTGACATACGACAACCTCGGGCGGCTCAGCTCCGACGCAGTGAAGATGGCCGACGGCAGCATCGCCGCTTCGCAGACCTACACCTATGACCAGGATGACCTGGTTACCAGCCGCACGACGTCCGGCTTCGCCGGCGGCGGCAGCAACCAGTACGGATACGACGGCCTCCGCCGTCTGACGTCCTGGACGCGGTCCGACACGCAGCAGGTCACCTACGGGTACGACGCCGCCTCCAACCGGACCAGCGTGACCGGGCCGGACGGGACCCGCACCGTCACATACGACGCGCGCAACCGTCTGGTCGACGCCACCGGCGGCGGCCAGCCGGACCTCACGAACACCAGTCGCCACGGGGCACCCTGGAGTCCGCGACAGTCGACGGGGCGACCACCGCGTACCAGACCGACGCGTTCGACAAGCCGGTCACGGTCAGCTCGCCGGGCTACACCGTCAACTACACATACGACGCGCTCGGCCGGCTGGCTCAGCGCAACGGCATCGCGCTGGCATACCCGGACCTGACCAGAAACGCGAGCAGTGTGCCGACGGCCGACGGGCCGGCGCTCATCTTCCGCGCACCGGACGGCACGGCGATCTCCGACCGGTACGGGACCGACGCGGGCCGCATCCTGGTGAGCGACCAGGTCCACGGAGACCGGGTCGGCGCGCTCGACAACACCACCGGCGCCGTCGTCGCCTCGCGCAGCTATGGCCCCTACGGCGACATCACGGGCAGCACCGGCCAGTTCTCCGGCGGGTTCCAGGACGGGTGGACCGACCCCGACACCGGCCTCGTCAACGCCCACGCCCGCTGGTATGACCCGAGCCAGGCGACCTTCACCAGCCGGGACTCGCTCACCCTGAAGCCGGACCCGGTGGCGGCCACCAACCGGTACGCCTACGCCAACGCGAGCCCGGTGAGCCAGTCGGACCCGAGCGGGCACTGTCTGGAAGACGCCTGCGTCATCGAGGAAACCGTCTTCATCGTCCTCGCGATCATCGCGTACGTAGCGACCGACTGGTGGGTGAAAGTCTGGAAAGGCCGGGGAGACCATCGGCGCCCTGTACGGGCTCGGCGACGCGGCCGTCACGAACTTCATCGATGAGCTCCACGAGATCGGTGCCAGCGCCGAGGAGATCATCCGGCAGGTACGCGTGAAGTTCGCCTCGAACAGCGCCGTCATCGCCATCACCGGCCCGGCGCCGGTGAAGGCGACCCCGGTGAAGGTGCCGAGTACGCCCACCTTCACGCACCCGGCTGCGCTGCCGCCGCCGCCGGTCTCGCAGACCATCAGCAACGTCCTCGCGCCGGTGGTCTCGTTGCTCCCGGCCGGCCAGCTACTCACCAACTCGGCGCCGACGACGGCCGCGTTGACGATACCGGCGATCCTGCTCACCAACGCCGACGGCAGCGAGGCGGCCAACCAGGTGATCGGACATCCGCGGCAACGACTTCAGCGCCGCCAAGATGATCTGGACGGACTTCATCAAGGGCGTCGACCTGTCGCTGCAACGGCTGCCCACCGGACCGGAGTACTTCTACCTGGCCGATGGGCCGGCCGCGGTGGCCGCGGCACGGGGCATGATGGCCGACTGGCCCGAGGAGGATCGGGCGACCGGCGAACGGTTCCTGAAGTCCTTCGACCGTGAGATCGCGCGGGGTCAGGTGCAGATCTTCGGCCGCCAGGTCGAGCACACCGCGGGTTACGGCGAGGTGGGCAAGCGCATCTTCGCGTGGTGGCAGGGGTCCGGGTGGATGAGCTGAACCGATCTCGGTCGGTACGCTCGGTACATGTCCAACCCAGCCGGCCGGAGCGTGGCGCTGCTCACGCTGGGGTGCGCCCGCAACGAGGTCGACTCGGAGGAGCTGGCGGCGCGGCTGTCCGGCGACGGGTGGCGGGTGAGCACCGACGTCGAGGGCGCCGATGTGGTGCTGGTCAACACGTGCGGCTTTGTCGAGGCGGCCAAGCGGGAGTCGGTCGACACACTGCTGGCCGCCGCCGACACCGGCGCGAAGGTGGTGGCGACCGGCTGCCTTGCCGAGCGGTACGGCCGGGACCTGGCCAAGAGCCTCCCCGAAGCCGACGCCGTGCTCGGCTTCGACCACTACCCGGACATTTCCGCCCGCCTGTCCGCGGTGCTGGCCGGGGAGCGGGTGGACGCGCACGCGCCCCGGGACCGGCGCACCCTGCTGCCGCTGGCCCCGGCGGCCCGCCGCACGCCGGGGGCCGTCGTGGTCGACAGCCACACCCCGGCCCACCTCCGGCCGGTGCTGCGCCGGCGGTTGACGACCGGCCCGGCGGCGCCGCTCAAGCTCGCCAGCGGCTGCGACCGGCGCTGCTCGTTCTGCGCGATCCCGTCGTTTCGCGGCGCCTTCGTCTCCCGTACGCCGGACGAGCTGCTGGCCGAGGCGCACTGGCTGGCCGGTGAGGGCGTGCGCGAGCTGGTGCTGGTGAGCGAGAACTCCACGTCGTACGGCAAGGACCTGGGCGACCCGCGCCTGCTGGAGAAGCTGCTGCCGCAGCTGGCGGGTGTCGCCGGCATCGCCCGGATCCGGGTGTCCTACCTGCAGCCGGCCGAGACTCGGCCCAGCCTCGTCGAGGCGCTGGCCACCACACCGGGCGTCGCCGCGTACTTCGACCTGTCCTTCCAGCACGCCAGCGAGCCGGTGCTGCGCCGGATGCGCCGCTTCGGCTCGACCGGCCGGTTCCTGCGGCTGCTGGAGTCGGTACGCGCGCTGGCGCCCGATGCCGGCGCCCGGAGCAACGTCATCGTCGGGTTTCCCGGCGAGACCCGAGCCGACGTCGCGGAGCTGGTTCGCTTCCTCGAGCTGGCCGGGCTCGACGCGATCGGCGTCTTCGGCTACAGCGACGAAGAGGGCACCGAGGCGGCGAGCCTGCCCGGCAAGGTCCGCGCCGACACGATCAGGCGGCGGTACGAGCGCCTGGTCGCCCTCGCCGAGGAGCTGTGCGCCCAGCGGGCGGCGCAGCGGCTCGGCTCGACCGTCGAGGTGCTGGTCGACACCGTTGGCGACGCGGCGGCTGGCGGCAGGGTCGAGGGGCGGGCCGCCCATCAGGCCCCGGAGATCGACGGCTCGACCACGCTGGTGGCGGGTGGCCTCGACCTGGCCTGGCTGCGGCCGGGCGATCTCGTGGCGGCCACGGTGATCGGCACCGAGGGCGTCGACCTGGTCGCGGTGCCGAGCCGGCTGCTGTCCGCCGCGAGCGCGCCGTGACGGTCGAGCCTTCGGCGAGCGCCGATCCGACCGTACGGCCGGACCTCCCGCCGCCGCCTCGCGTGCTCAACTTCGCCAACGCCCTCACGGTGCTGCGTGTGGTGCTGGTACCGGTGTTCGTGGTCGCGGTGCTGACCTCCGGCATGACCCAGCCGGGCTGGCGCATCGCGGCGTGCATGATCTACGTGGTCGCCGCGTTCACCGACTACGTCGACGGCTGGATCGCTCGCGGCTGGAACCTCGTCACCTCGTTCGGCAAGGTGGCCGACCCGATCGCGGACAAGGCGCTGGCCGGCTCGGCGCTGCTGCTGCTGTCGGGCTACGGCCGGTTGAGCTGGTGGGTGACGATCGTCATCCTGGCCCGCGAGCTGGGGGTCACGCTGCTGCGCCTGTGGGTCCTGCGCTACGGCGTGATCGCCGCCAGCCGCGGCGGCAAGCTGAAGACCGCCCTGCAGAACCTCGGCATCTCGTGGCTGTTGTGGCCGTTCGCGGGCGCCCTCGGCAACGTAGGCGTGATCATCATGGTGGCGGCAGCGATCGTCACCGTCGCGACCGGGGTTGACTACCTGCTGCGCGCGCTGCGCCTCCGCCGAGCCGCCGCCACATGAGCTCGCTCGCCGAGCGGGTGCTGGGGACGCTGATCGAGCGAGGCCAGACCCTCGCCGTCGCGGAGTCGCTCACGGGCGGGCTGCTGGCCGCCACGCTGGTCGAGGTGCCGGGTGCTAGTGCGGCGTTCCGGGGCGGGCTCATCCCGTACGCCAGCGACCTGAAGGCCAGCCTCGCCGGAGTCGCACCGGACCTGCTCAGCGAGCGCGGGCCGGTGGACCCGGACGTGGCGGCGGCGCTGGCCGCCGGCGCGCGCGAGCGGTGCGCCGCCAACTGGGGCCTGGCCACGACGGGCGTGGCGGGCCCCGACCCGCAGGGCGGCCGGGCCGTGGGCACCGTCCACGTCGCCGCCGTTGGGCCGGGTACCGCGCGAACGCGGTCGCTACACCTGCCGGGCGATCGGGCCGCGGTACGGTCGGCGACGGTCACCGCCGCCCTCGACCTCCTGCTGGAGCTGCTGGGTGAGACCCGCTGCGGCCGGCCCTGATGTCGATCGGGAAGCAACCAGGTACCGTGGCAGGACGGGCTCGTCGACCGTCGGCCGGCAGGAGCCCGCGGCGCACATCGGCTGGAACACGAGCAACAGGGGGGTGCCATGGTCCTGCTTCGTCGGGTGATCGGCGACGCGCTGCGCGCGCGCCGACAGGCCCAGCACCGCACCCTGCGTGAGGTCTCCACCGCGGCCAACGTCAGTCTCGGGTACCTCTCCGAGATCGAGCGCGGGCAGAAGGAGGCGTCCAGCGAGCTGCTCTCGTCGATCTGCGACGCCCTCGGTGCGCAGCTGTCCGAGGTGATGCGTGACGTGAGCGACACCATGGCGCTCGCCGAGCAGATGGAAGGCATGCTCGTCCCGGTCGAGGAGCTTCCCGCGACGCCCGAGCCGTCCGCCACACCGTCGGCGTCAGCCGCCGCCTCGTCGGCGCCGGTCGACGGGCAGGTGTCGGTGGCGGTACGCCACGACGGGCCGCTGAAGACCACGCTGCGCGCCACCCGTACGCCGCGTCCGGACTCCGACCGCGAGGTCGTCTACGCTGGGTGACCGCCCGCTTGGGCGGTACCTGCCACACTGGCATCCGTGGTGTTCGAGACCCCGGCCCGGCGGCGCAACCCGTTGCCGTTGATCATCGCGGTCGCGGTCGGCTTAGTCGCGATCCTGGTGACCTACCTCGTCCTGCGCCCCAGCGGGGGCGGCGGGAAGAAGCCAGCGCCGAACCGCGCGGGCTGCATCGGGCTCACCGTCGCCGCCTCCAGCGAGAAGGCCGGCCTGCTGGGCCAGCTCGCGGACCAGTACAACACCAGCGGGCGTACGTTCGAGGGTCGGTGTGCCGACGTCAAGGTGTTCAGCAAGGCGTCGGGCGGCGCGATGGAGGCGCTTGCGGCCGGCTGGGATCCGGGGCGGGACGGCGGGCCGACCCCGCAGGTGTGGAGCCCGGCGTCGTCGTCCTGGCTGGCTCTGCTGCGCCAGCGGGTCGCCGGTACCGACAAGGGCAGCCCGGTGCCCGACGGCAAGCCCGCCTCGATCGCTCAGACACCCCTGGTCCTGGCGATGCCGAAGCCGATGGCTCAGGCGCTGGGCTGGCCCGGCAAGGCGATCGGCTGGACCGACCTGCTCGGGCTGACCACCAACCCGCAGGGCTGGGGCGCGGTCGGCCACCCCGAATGGGGCGGCTTCAAGCTCGGCAAGACCAACCCGCACTTCTCCACGTCCGGGCTGAACGCCACGGTCGGGGCGTACTTCGCGGCGACCGGCCGCTCCAGCGACCTGACCGAGGCGGACCTGGCGGATGCGAAGGTGCTGGGGTTCGTCAAGGGCGTCGAGTCCGGGGTCGTCCACTACGGCGACACGACGCTGACCTTCCTGTCCAACCTGGCGGAGGCTGACGCCAGGGGACAGGGGATGGCCTACATCAGCGCCGTGGCCGTGGAGGAGAAGTCCGTCTACGACTACAACCAGGGCAACCCGACGGGCGACCCGAAGCTCGTCGGCAAGGGGCGCAAGCCGCAGGTGCCGCTCGTCGCGGTGTACCCGAGAGAGGGCACGCTCCTGTCCGACAACCCGTACGTGGTGCTGACCTCCGCCAACGACGAGCAGAAGGCGGCCGCCGCCGACTTCCTGGCGTACCTGCAGGGCGAAGGGCCGCAGAAGCGCTTCACCGAGGCGGCGTTTCGCAGCTTCGAGGGCAAGCCGGGCGGGGTGCTGACCGAGGCGAACGGGCTGCTGCCGAACCAGAAGCTGACCATCCTCGACCCGCCGGCCTCAGCCGTGATGGCCAAGGCGCTCGCCACCTGGGACGTCCAGCGCAAGCGGGCCCGGGTGCTGCTGGTCCTTGACGTGTCCGGCTCGATGGCCGACATGACGGCGACCGGAAAGTCCAAGCTGGAGGTGGCCAAGCAGGCGGCGCTCAAGGCGATCGACCTGTTCGCCGGCGACGACGAGGTCGGGCTGTGGACCTTCTCCACCGAGCAGCGCGGGTCCACCACGCCGTACACCGAGCAGGCGCCGATCGGCCCCGTCTCCGCCGGTGGCGCTCGGTTACGCCAGGTGATCGGCGCCCTGCACGCCGAGGGCGGCACGGCGCTGTACGCCACGACCCGGGCGGCGCAGCAGAAGCTGCTCGCCGCTGTCGATCCCGACCGGATCAACGCGGTCGTGGTGCTGACCGACGGCAAGAACGAGTACCAGAAGGACAACGACCTCGACGGGCTGCTGCGCGACCTGGACGCGGCCAGCCTGGAGACCTCCGTCCGGGTCTTCACGATCGCCTACGGCGACAAGGCCGACATCGAGACGTTACGCAAGATCTCCAAGGCCTCGCGGGCGGCGGCGTACGACGCGCACGATCCGGCGAGCATCGATACCGTACTGATCAACGTGATCAGCAACTTCTGAGTCACACTCATCCGGTGGGGTTGAAGGAGCAGCTGACCGAACCGTGGGGCATCGTGACCGCGGGGCTCCTCGGCGGGCTGGGCGGGGCGGTCACGGCGGCCCTGGCCCCGGCGGCCGTGGTCGGGCTGCCGGTCGGGCTCGCGATCGCCGGCGCCGTCTACGGCATCAAGGTGGGCGTCGGGGTGCTCACCGAGCGCGGTGGGGCCCCGCTGTCGCGTACTGTCGAGCTGCCTGAACCTCGGCGGGGCGGACCGGCCGACACCTGGCTGCGGCGAGCGCGGGCCGCGGTCTCGACGCTGCACCTGCAAACGGAGTCGCCGGCCGACCCGACCCTGCGCACCCACATCGCCGACGTCGACGACCAGGCCGCCGCCGCGCTGGCCGACCTGGCCCGCTTCGCCGGCCAGGTCACGCTGATCGAGCAGACGGCGGGCCGGATCAACGTAGCGCGGCTGCAGCGGGAGCAGGCCGCGATCCGCGACGCCCTGCAGGGCCTGCCGCGCGGGCCCTTGCGGGAGGAGCGCAACCGGGCGCTGCAGGCGGTGCACGACCAGCTGGACGTCGCCCGGCGCCTCGACCACGCCCGGGAGACCCTGCTGGCGAAGATGCAGTCGGCCGTGCTGGGCCTGGAAGGGCTGGTCGCCCGGATGGCCGAGCTGTTGGCGCTGCACGCCACGACCGAGGGCGCTTCGCTGACCGCCGCGCGGGTGGCGGAGCTGACCAGCGATCTCGAGGGCATGCGGGCCGGGTTGGCCGAGGCGGAGCAGGTCTCGCGCAACGCCCTGGCGCCCCCGATCTCTGGCGCCTAATGTCCGGTTACCGCCTATTGGGGTTCAGGGTTGCCCCGGAGCCGACGTGACGGTGTCGCGCGGGCCTGACACGATGGAAGGCACGCTGTCGACGCCGTTACGGCCGTGACAAGAGCCGCAAGAGAGGAACCATAGATATGGCGAATCCGTTCGTCAAAGGCTGGAGATACCTCATGGCGCTGTTCGGCGCCAAGATCGACGAGTACGCCGATCCGAAGGTACAGATCCAGCAGGCGATCGAGGACGCGCAGCGCCAGCACCAGGCACTCGTGCAGCAGGCCGCGGCGGTCATCGGCAACCAGCGGCAGCTGGAGATGCGGCTGTCCCGGCAGATGTCCGAGGTGGAGAAGCTGCAGGCGTCTGCGCGGCAGGCGCTGGTGCTGGCCGACAAGGAGCGGGCTGGCGGTGGGGAGACCAAGGCGGTCGACTACGAGAAGACCGCCCAGGTGTTCGCCACCCAGCTGGTCGCCGCCGAGCAGGGCATGGAGGACCTCAAGACCCTCCACGACCAGGCGCTCGGTGCGGCGGCACAGGCGCGCAAGGCGGTGGAGAACAACGCGATGATCCTGCAGCAGAGGCTCGCCGAGCGCACCAAGCTGCTCAGCCAGCTGGAGCAGGCCAAGATGCAGGAGACGATCGCGCGCTCGCTGGAGTCGATGTCCTCGCTGGCCGCCCCGGGCGCCACGCCGTCGCTGGAGGAGGTACGCGAGAAGATCGAGCGCCGCTACGCCAACGCGATGGGGCGCGCGGAGCTGGCGTCCAACTCGGTCGAGGGGCGCATGCTCGAGGTGCAGAAGTCCACATTGGACATGGCTGGGGCGTCCCGGCTGGATCAGATCCGGGCCAGCATGGCGGGGGAGAAGCTCGCCGCGGCGCCGGAGAAGCCGGCCGTCGAGGCGGCGCCGGAAGCCACGCCGGCCGACACCGGCCGCACCGCGGGTGTCGCCCGCCTCGACGATATCCGCGCCAGCATGGGGAAGGACAAGGCGACCGGCGACACCTCAGCCGCCGGCTGACCCGGCAGGCCGGATCGACGGGGGAGGGAGCGCGGCGTGAAAGATCCGCGGACGAGGTACTTCCGCCAGCTGCGGAAGCTGCGGCGCTCCGCGCGGGGCTGGTCGGTGCGGGCCGGCATCCTCGTCGGGGCGACCGCCGTGCTCGTGCCCTACCACGGCCTCGGCTTGCTCGACGCGGTCTGGGCCGCGGCGGCCGGCGGCTCGACAGTGGTGGCCCTCTGGCGCCTGCGCGACGCCCGCGAGCTGGCCGCTCAGCCGGCCCCTCCGGAGCTCGACCCGGCGCTGGCCGGGGCCCTGGCCCGAGACCGGCTGCTCGGCATCGTGGAGCGGCTGCCGGCGGGCAAGGGAGCCATCGAGGAGCTGCGGCGGCAGCGGGCCCTGCTGGCGTTGCGCGGGTCCGAGGTACGGCCGCTGTGGCAGCGCCTGGACCGGGCGGCACAGACACTGTCCGGCCTTGCCGGGCGGCTGGGCGGGCCGGCGGAGTCCGCGGTGCTGGAGGCGGCGGTGGCGGAGCGTTCGCTGCGCGACCTGGCGGGCCGCACCGCGAGCGTGGAGAAGGGCCTCGCGGTGGCCCCTGCCGGTGAGTCGCGTGAGGCGCTGACCGAGGCGTTCGGGGCGCTGCTGACCGAGCTGGGCTCGGGCGTGCAGGCGTACGAACAGCTCGTGGCGGCCGCCGCCGGATACGTCGCCGAAGACGGGCGTACGGCCATCCAGAGCCCGGCCGTCAACCGGCTGGCGGAGGCCACCGACATGCTTCGCGCCTTCGCGCGCGGCCTGTCGGAGGTACGCACGGTCAACTCACCGACGACCGTGCTGCCCACCCCGCCGACCGCCTGAGCCGGCTCGGGCTGAGCCGGCTCGGGCTGAGCCGGCTCGGGCTGAGTGAGGCTGAGGCGCGAGGCCCGGCCGGCGCTGGCTTCGGCCGGGCCCCGCACGTCGTTATCCGAGCAGCAGCGTTATCCGAGCGTCAGCCGGTCCAGGTTCGGACCGCCGTTGACCGTCGTCGCTGTCACCCGGATCGTATTGGCCCCCGCGTTCAGGGTCACATTCAGCGTCACGGTCGCCCAGGTGTCCCAGTTGCCGGTGGGGTTGAAGGCCTGTGCGGAAGCCACCACGGTGCCGTTCACCACCACCTGCATCGGCCGGTTGACCGTACTGCCGTTGGCGAAGCGGATCGACGCCGTGGCGGCGCCGGCCGTGGCGGCGTTCACCGTCCAGGTGACTCCGCTGCCGACGACGTTGTCGGTGTTGACGAAGCCGGTACCGGTGAAGCCGAGGTGGTTCGACTCGACCACACCCATCGTGATGGCGGCGTCCTCAGCCTGGAACTCGTTCGGCGGCGGGGCGACGGTGACCTCCAGGAAGTCCACGTTCGGTCCGCCGCTGGCGGTGGTCGCTGTGGCCTTGATGGTGTTCGCGCCCGCGTTCAGCGGCGCCGTTATGGTGGCGCTCGCCCACGTGTCCCAGTTGGCGGTCGGGTTGAACGCTTGCCCCGGCACCACCACCGTCCCGTTCACCGCGATGTCCATCGGTCGGTTGGCGGTGCTGCCGTTGGCGTACCGGATGGTGAGCCGCCCGGCGCCGGCCTGCGCCGCGTTGACCGTCCACTGCACCGAGCTGCCGACGACGTTGTTGTAGTTGACGAACCCGGTACCGGAGAAGCCGAGGTGGTTGGCCTCGACGACGCCCTGGTCGATGAGTGCGTTCTCGGCCTCGAAGCGGTTGGCCGGGGCGGGGCGCGAGACGCGGTACATGACCACGCCGTGCGAGGGGACCGAGGGGACCTTGTTGTACACCACCCGACCGCTGCTGGAGGACACGATCGTGCCCTGCCGGCCCAGCGGGTCCTGGTCGACGGCGATCACGTCGGCGTTGCGCAGCACGTTGAGCGTGTTCGTCGACGGGCTGATGATGTTGGTGCCGATCAGCATCGGCGCGGCCATGATCGCCCACAGGCTGAAGTGGGTGCGGTCCTCGTTGTCGGTGAGGCTGCCGTTGCCCACCTGCAACATGTCCGGGTCGTTCCAGTGCCCCGGTCCGGCGAAGCGCGCCAGGTCGTCGTTGAAGTGGGTGATGTTGATCATGCTGGTCCAGTTGGCGCTGATGTCACCGGTGGTACGCCACATGTTGCCGACGTCGGCGCCCCATTCCCACACCTTCGGCGGGCCGGTGCGGCCCCACTCGACGATGCTGTACAGGATCGGCCGGCCGGTGTTGCGCAGCGCGTCGCGCATGGCCTTGTACCGCGTCTGCGCGTCCACGCCCTGGTTGTTGCAGTTGTCGTACTTCAGGTAGTCCACGCCCCACGAGGCGAACAGGTTGGCGTCCTGCTGCTCGTGCCCCAGACCGCCGGAGAAGCCCAATGTGTTGCAGGTCTTGGTCCCGGCACTGGTGTAGATTCCGAACTTCAACCCACGGTCGTGGATGTACCTGGCCAGCGCCGGTATCCCGCTGGGGAAGCGGACCGGGTCGGCGACCAGGTTGCCGTTGGCGTCGCGGCCGGTCTGGGTGGTGTCCGACGCCGACCCCGGCTTCGGCCGGGCCCAGCAGTCGTCGATGTTGACGTACTGGTAGCCCAGCTCCCGCAGCCCGTGCCGGACGAACGCGTCGGCGATCCCCCTGACCAACGTCTCGTTGAACTCGGACCGGCACTGCGTGAAGTTCCAGTTGTTGAAGCCCATCGGTGGCGTGCGCGCCAGGCCGTTCTCCAGCGCGATCGCTGGGGTCGGCCGCGCCACGAGCGCGGTCCACGCGACCGCGGTGAGGGCACCGGCAGCGGCCACGGTCACCAGCGCGGTCAGGATCGCCGATGGTCTGCGCAGTCTTCGCACGTTCGTACTCCTCCGGGGTGGTGACGCTATCCGATGGTGATCTTGTCGACGTTCGGGCCGCCGTTCGCGGTGGTCGCGGTGGCGCGGATCGTGTTGGTACCGGCGTTGAGGTTCACGGTGAGCGTGACCGTGCCCCAGGTGTCCCAGCTGCCGGTGCCGTTGAACGCCGTTCCGGCTGCCACCACGGTGCCGTTGACCGCGATGTCCATGGGTCGGTTGGTGGTGCTGCCGTTGGCGAAGCGGACCGTCGCCGTCGCGGCGCCGGCTTGCGCCGCGGTCACCGTCCACTGCACCCAGCTGCCGGCGACGTTGTTGTAGTTGACGAACCCGGTGCCCGAGAACCCGAGGTGGTTCGCCTCGACGATGCCCTGGTTGATGCTCGCGTTCTCGGCCTCGTAGTCGGTCGCCGGCGGCGGCGGGACCGCCACCTCTACCTCGACGTTGTCGAGGTTCGGGCCGCCGTTGGAGGTGGTGGCCGTGGCTTTGATCGTGTTGGCTCCGGCGCGCAGCGAGGTGCGTACCGTTCTGGTGTCCCAGTCGTCCCAGGCCGGTGTCCGGTTGAAGGCGAGCGCGGCGGCGACCACGGTTCCGTTGACGGCGATGTCCATCGGCCGGCCGGTCGTGGTGCCGTTGGCGTACCTGAAGGTCAACGTGGCGTTGCCGGCGTTGGGCGCGTTCACCGTGAAGGTCACGCTGCTGCCGGTGACGTTGTCGTAGTTGACATAGCCGGTACCGGTGAAGTGGGCGTGCTCGGATTCCACCACGGCGCGCGAGAGGGTGGCGTTCTCCGCCTCGTACCTGACCCCGGATGGCAGCGTGGGTACCGTGCTCCATTGGTACGCCCGCATGTTGGTCAGCAGCAGGAAGCAGTTCTGCAGCGACCCGGACGTGTCGCCGAGGGACCGGTAGATGCCCCACTTCGGCCGCACCCGGTCGTCCATCCAGGTGTCGAGCCCGCTCCGGCTCACATCGATGACCGTGGACGTGCCGTTGCGCAGCACCCAGCGAACCTTGCCGTTGGGCGCGTCGCCGATCGTCATCTCCAGCTCCACGCCGATCCAGCGGTCCTGCAACGGCGCCAGGTTGGTGCTGCCGACGGTGACGCCGCCTTGGATGATGCGAAGCTGGATCTTGGGCACGCCGCTCACCCGCTGCAGCGACATCGTGAGGATCGGCAGGCTGTCGGTGCCCGGCATCTTCATCTGCATGATGTGGCTGAAGCTGGTGGTCGCCTTCAACGAGGCGGGGATGAACATGGAGTACGTCCACCGCCACGTCTCGCCCTTGCTCAGGATCAGCGCCTGCTCGCTCACGCGCATCCCCTTGACCTCCTGGCGTTGCCGGTCGGTCATGATGTCGCGGTCCACCGTGTGCATGTTGAAGCGGTAGTTGCTTCCCTCGACGAAGATGTGGGGCTGCCCGGCCGGGTGGGAGTTGGCCCGGTCGTCCTCGACGCCTTCGAAGGCGCCCAGGCCGTCGGTGCTTGCTTGGGGAGCCCAGCGCAGCTGCCAGGTTGGCGTGGCTTGCGCGGACGGTAGCTGCGCGGCGTGGGGCGCCGGCGTGGCGGCCGGCTGCACCAGCAGCGCGGCCGTGAGGAGTAACGCAGCCGCCAACGCGGCTGTCCGGCGACCCGGCCGGAGCGACCGGTACGACCAGACGTTCATGATGCCCTCCCATAGGTGGCGGCCCAGGGGGGATCCGGCTCGCGGCGGGCGGCAGAGATCCGATCAATAATGTTCGTTGTTTACAGAATCGCGAGCGGTTCAATCGACGTCAATGAACACGCCGTGATTGATCGGATCTCTGATGAGTACTCCGCTGGTTCGGCAAGCCCTAAACGGGTGGTCAGCCTCGGCGATCGCCGTCCGAATGCTGTCGCCTTTCCGTCAGGCGGAACGGCGGCACGGATGAGGCTCGGGCGCGCCGTTGGCTCCTGGCTTGGCGGATGATGAGGTGGTGACGCAATGGGAGTACGCGGTGACGCAATGGGAGTACGCCCGGCTTGAGTACAAGTCGGCCGGAACCCTCGGTACGGACAAGTTCATGGACTGGGACGCGATCTTCCACCACGTCGACGGTGCCGAGCACTGGGGTACCGACGAGCGCTACGACGACCTGCGCCACCTCAACCGCGCGGGTGCCGAGGGTTGGATGGTGTACGACCGGGCGCCGCTCCTGGTCGGCCAGCCCCTCCGCCTGCACGCCGTCACGTACTCGATGCGGCGGCCGATATCGGCTTGACCCGGCTGCTCCGGCGGAAATCTGTTGCACCGCTTCGCGGCCGGCCCGTACGGTCTGACCAACACACCGACCAGTAGGGAGAACCCGGTGAGCTTGAGGCAGGCGTCGCAACCGCAGCGGCAGTGGCGATGCGGTTGGGCGGTCATGCCCAACGAGAAGCTTCAGCCGGGCAGGTGGCGCCGATAGCGCAGCCAGACGCAGCCAGCGCCGCCCACCCGGCACCCGGGCCAGGGCGGCGTTTCGCGTCTGCCAGTGGCACACGAACATTGAGAACTCCACAGTGGATGGTATGGGGATCCATATGAAACACCTCGGCATCGTCGGGCACAGCATCGAGGGGGCCGCGCTGTGCCTGCGGGCCTTCTGCCAGGAGGGGTTCGGTGAGCTGGGCCCCCATGAGCACCCGGATGTGACCCTCGACTGCATCGCCCTGGCGCGCAGCATGCGCGCATGGGACGAAGGGGACTACGCCTCGATCCGGGCCACGCTGTCGGTGAGCGTCGAGCGTCTCGCCCAGGCGGGCGCGGAGCTCTTCATCTGCCCGGACAACACGGCGCACATGGCGCTCGAACAACCGGGAGCGCCGCTCGCACTTCCTGGCTTGCACATCGCCGAGGTGGTGTCCGACCGCGCCGCGCGCGATGGCCACAGGCGCGTCGGCGTGCTCGGCACCAAGTACCTCACGGAAAGCTGGGTCTATCCGCGGGCGTTCGCCGCCCGCGGGATAGCCGCCGTAATACCAGAAGCGGGTGACCGCCACATCATCAACGACATCATCTTTGCCGAGCTGGTGAACGGCGTGTTCACTGCGGCCTCGCGGCAGGAGTACGTGCGCGCCATCGAGCGGTTGGCGGCACAAGGCTGTGACGCGGTCGCGCTTGTGTGCACCGAGATCCCGCTCCTGGTGACACCCGACGTGTCGCCCCTACCCACGCTGGACTCCACCCGCCTGCTGGCTCGCGCCGCCTTCGACGTCGCCGCCGGCCATCGACCGATGCCGACATGGCGCGGTGGGCCGGTCGAAGAGGCTATGCCCCGGTAGCTCATGCCATCCACTGTGGACCTGACGCAGGCGAGCGTTGGCTGCCCAGCCGCCTCTCATAAGGGCGGACCGTCCGGTTCGACACCGGAGCCTGCGACGAACGGGGAGGGATCGACAAACTTCACAGTGTGCCCGGTGCGAAGGCGACGGTTACTTCGACTGGTAATCGGGTGGTTGCGGGTTCGAGTCCCGCCGGCGGCGCAGGCCGCCGTAGCTCAACTGGGCAGAGCACCAACGTACCGTCACCGATCCTGATCTCGGGCACCCCCAACCCCGGCGAACCGGAGACGCCTTTCCATGTCCAAGTTCAACACCACGCAGACCAAGCCAGCGGTCGGCTCGGGTCCGATCGTCGCCGGCGCCACGCCGACCGGCCGCACGTACGAGGGTGCGCCCGGCTACGCCCATGACACCAAGTCGGAGCTGTTCCTCCTCGCGGTGACGAACATGGTCGGAGAGGACACCTTCTACAAGCCGTCACGCGGGCGGGACAGCCGCTACGCGCAGCTCGTCCAGACCATGGCCGTCGCCGACCTCGACTGGACCGGCCGGTTCCTGGGGTGGCTGCGGAGCGCGGCCAACATGCGCTCGGCGTCGCTGGTCGGTGCGCTCGAGGCGGCGCGGGCGCTGCTCGCGGCCGGTACGCCCGGCGCGCGACAGATCGTCGACTCGGTGCTGCAGCGGGCGTCAGCTGCCGTTCCGGTTCCTGTCCGCCTACGAAGCCGCGCCTTCACAGCGGTGGGGCCACGCCCTGGACAAGGCGCTCCAGGCGTCGCTGGCGAACCTGCCGGCACTGCCCGGCCTAGCCTCGTTCTGGTCGACACCTCAGCCTCGATGAGCTCACGGCCCATCTCGGCCAGGTCGACGGTGACGCCGGCCAAGGCCGCCGCGGTGTTCGGCGTCGCGCTGGCCGCTCGCGGCCAGGGGTGGATCTGGTGGGCTTCGCCACCCGTACGTTCCGCCATCCGGTGACCAAGGGGGCGTCGGTACTGCGTGAGGTGGACCGCGCTGTACGGGTTCAACCTCGGCGGCTACCGGCACACCGCCTTCGACGCGGGCGCCCCGAACCGGATCGAGCTCGGCGGCCTGACCGACGCGACGTTCCGCATGATCCCGCTGATCGAGGCGGGGAGGAACGCCAGCTGGCCGTTCTAGGTCCGGCTGGCGGGTGGGGGACCGGGTTGGCATCTGGGGCACCAGTACGTCACCCGGTCCCCCTGTTCGACCTTCGCGATGGAGGTCATGCAACGGCGGCAGGGCTGGGCGCGGCGCCCGTACACGTACGTGGTCTCCCCTTTGTGGAGCGAGCCGGTCGTGCTCTGCGTCCAGCGGCCCCGGTTCGCGGTGAGCAGCAGGTGGGCGAGCCTCACCAACGCCTCCAGATCCTCCACTTCGGACACTCGGGTCCAGGGGGAGAGGCCGCGCAGGTACAGGACCTCGCACTTGTACAGGTTGCCGATGCCGGCGAGGTTGGTCTGGTCGAGGAGCGCCTCGGCGATCGTGGTCGCCGGGTGGGCGGCGATGCGGCGTACCGCCTCGGCCGCGTCCCAGTCCGGACCGAGGAGGTCGGGTCCGAGGTGCCCGACGCGGGTGTGCTCCTGGTCGGTCGGTACCAGCGCGAGGTCGTGCACGTGGTACCCGACCGCCGCGACACCGGCCGTGCGCAGCACCACCCGGATCAGGTGGGCCGGACGGGCGGACCATCGCTGGCCGGTGCGGAAGACCCGCCATTGCCCGTCCATGCGCAGGTGCGAGTGCAGGGTGAGCCGGCGGTCGCTGCCGGGTGCGGCCAAGCGGAGCAGCAGATGCTTGCCGCGGCAGGTCGACTCCGAGACCGTCCAGCCGGCAAGGTCCACAGTGGCCAGTGCCGGTACCCGGAAGTCGCTGTGCTCGACGGTCGTGCCGGCCAGCGCGCGGTGCAGCGCCTGCGCGGTGTTCCAGACGGTGTCGCCTTCGGGCACCGGTCAACCGTCTCGGTCGCTGATACGCAACACGTCGCCGGGCGTGACCGCCAGCGCCACCACGGCCCGGCCGCCGTTGATGGCCACGGCCACCCGGGCGGCCGAGTCGACGTACACGACGAGCTGCCCGGGCGTACCTTCGCTGAAGGTCGTCGCGTGCACGGCCCGCATGCCGCCGACGGACAGCGTCGCGCCGAGGCCGTCCAGCGCCTCGGGTGGGGCGGCGAGCTGGACGTTGCCGAAGCGGTCCACGGTGAGCACCTCGGCCTCGATCCAGCCGTCGCCGGTGATGACGACTGGGTCGGGCAGGCGTACCAGCGTCTCGGCGTCCACAATGGACCCGGCGTTGTCGAGACCCTGCCCGAGTGCCAGGCGGGCGGCGACCGGCGCGAAGATGTCCCGGCCGTGGAACGTGGCGGAGACCTGTGGGGCGAACCACTCGTCGTTGGTCAGCTCGACCGCCCGCAGCACGCCGCCTAGCACCTCGGCCGCACCGGGAAGCAGCCCGTTGTCCGGGCCCACGAGCAGGCCGCCCGGCGTCTGGAGGGCGACGCCGCGCCGGGCGGTACCGACACCCGGGTCCACCACCGCCACGTGGACGGCCGGCGGCAGGTGCGGCACAGTCTGCGCGAGCACGGCCGCGCCCCGGGACACCTCGCCGGGCGGTACCTCGTGGGTGACGTCGATGATCCGTACGGCCGGTGCGATGCGCGCGATCACGCCGTGGCATGACGCCGCGAAGCCGTCGCTGAGGCCGTAGTCGGTGGTCAGGCTGATCCAGTCGTAACCGGGCACGATCGTCAGGTTAACCCTCGCGGCGTGCGCGCGCCCGTGGTGATCGACTGCCGCTGGCGGACCCACCGGCGACCGAAGAGCATGATCACGGGGAGGGTGCAGATGAGCGGCCCGATCAGGTAGAACGGGCGGGTCAGCCACCACACCAGGTCCGGATGCCGGTCGCTGCGGTCGCCGGTCCACAGCCACAGCAGGAAGCGGGCGATCGCCATGCCGGTGGAGTGGAACAGGAACAACGGCAGGGCGAAGCGGTTGATGGTGTCGTTGACCAGCCGCCAGCGCGGCCGCTGCAGCACCCGTTCCATCGTCGGGCGCAGCACCTCGACGACGCCGATCTGGAAGAGCAGCAGCGCCACCATGACGAACGTCGGCGGCGCCATGTTCGACCACTTCTCGCCCGGAACCCCCACCATCGAACCCGGGTACAGGCCGGAGAAGACCATCCCGACGAGACCGAACAGGCCGGCCCACAGCAACGCGAAGTCCACCTGACGGGGCGCGTTGACGACCTTCTGGTAGGTCAAGCCCGCCTGGTGCGCCAGCGCCCAGACGAACAGCATGTTCAGCCAGCCGATGCCCTCGATGTGGTAGCGGAACCGCAAGACGTCCACGCACATGGCGGCCCCGGCAAGCCACACGAGCACGAGCACCCCGAACCGGCGGTGCAGCCACAACGCGATCGGCAGCAACGCGATGAGGCCGAGGTACACGCCGAGGAACCACAGCGGGCTGACGACCAGCTTCACCGTGAGCTTGATCCAGGTACCGCCGATCGTGCTGCTCAGGACGATGCCGAGCACCACCCAGGTGGCCAGCAGCGCCCCGCCGGGCGCGGCGAGCTGGCGCAGCCGGCGCGTGACGAACGAGGCCAGCCCCACCCCTCGGGCTTGGGCCCGCTCCCAGGAGCGCAGGTGGACGTACCCGCCGATGTAGAAGAACAGCGGCATGACCTGGAACAGCCAGGTCAGGATCCAGAAGCCCTTGGTGAACCCCAGCGGGCTGGTGGCGTGCGGCCCGTCGTGGTCCCACTGGATGATCGTGAAGGCCCAGTGCCAGAGCACCACCACGATGAGGCTCAGCGCGCGCAGCCAGTCGATGTAGGCGTCGCGACCGCCTTGCGCCGCCTCCGGCGCCGCGGTCTGCGCCCCCGTCCGCACCTCTGCCTGCACGCCGGCCCGCTCCTCGATCTCTTCCGTGCGCTCCGCCTCGGGACAATGCCAGGTCAGTCGCGCCTCCGCCACCCCGGACCGCTGTCGAGGCGCAGCTCCACCGTCAGCTCGTCGCGCAGCGGGATCCCGTAGGCGCCCACGGCCGGGATCGCCGGCTTGAGCCGCCGCGCCCGGTCGACCGCCCCCGGGTCGACGTCGACGATCCGCATGCCCCGGCGCTGGTAGAAGCGCAGCGCGTCCAGGTTGTCGTTCGTGGTGACCAGCCAGACCCGCCGGAGCCCGGCGACCTTGGCGTAGGTGACCGCGGCCCGCAGCAGGGCGGTACCGGCGCCCCGGGTCCGTGGCACGGCGCCGATGCTGACCACTTCAAGGGCGTCCGCGGTCTCCTCGTAGCACAGCGCCCCCACAACCGACCCGTCGGCCGCCTCGGCGACGAAGGTCGGCAGCAGCTTCAGGGCGAAGATCTGGTCGTGGCCCACCACCACCGAGCCGCCCCAGACCGCCGCGTGAATGGCGTCGATGGCGATGCGGTCGTCGGAGGTCGCCGGGCGGGCGATGGGCAGGCTCACGCCGCCAGTATCGGTCGAGTTCGGCCGCGAGATAACAGTCGATGCACAATTCGGCGAACTCAGCCGGGCCGGCCGTCACGCGGGCCGAACACCCGCAACGCGTCGGCGTCCGAGGCCCGCGACCGGAGGAAGTAGTCCGCGAATGCGCGCGCCTCCGGGTACGCCGACTCGGCGGCCACCCGAGCGCAGGCGGCGTCGATGTCGAACCGGGCGACCCGCAGCGTCACGCCGCCGCCACCGGCGCTGCCGCCGCCACCGGCGCTGCCGTCGCTGCCGTCGCCGCCGCCGAGCAGCGCCCAGTGCGCGCCGGCTCCGCCGTACGGCATGCCGACGCTGCCCGGGTTGACGACGAGCCGCCGGTCGGCCAGCCGTACGAACGGCATGTGGGTATGGCCGCACACCACCGTGGAGACCGACTCGTCGAGCGTGGAGAACACCTCGGCCCACCGTTCGAGCCGGCTGTCGACGAGGACCACCTCCTCGTCGTCGCGCGGGGTGGCGTGACAGAACACGGTCCGGCCAAGCCCGTCGAGGTCGAGGGTGACCGCCAGCGGCAGGGCGTCCAGCAGTGCCACCTGGTCGGGTCGCAGCTGGGCGGCCGCCCAGGGCGCGACGGGGTCGGGGATCGAGGTCGTCCCGCCGCGGCTGAGCGTGACGAGCTCGCGGTCGGCGTTTCCGCGTACCCACAAGGCTTGCTCACCCAGTGCGGACAGCGCGTCAAGGGTCTCCACCGGTTGCGGCCCGGCGGCGAGATCGCCGGTGAGCACGATACGGTCGGCGGACCGCACGTCCGGCTCGGCGAGCACCGCTTCAAGTGCCGGCAGTACGCCGTGGATGTCGGACAGCACCGCGACCCGCATACGCCTCACCGTAGCCGTGGGGCCACCTCCGAGGCGATCACGTCGAGGTGGTCGAGGTCGGACAGATCGAGGACCTGCAGGAACATCCGCGTCGCGCCGAGCTCGGCGAACCGCCCGATCTGGTCGACGACCTGTTCCGGCGTGCCGTAGAGCGGCGGCGTCCGGCCGATCGCCTTGGCTCGCTGCTTCGCCTCGGCCTCGGTCCGTCCACATGCGACGGTCTGCGCGGTGGAGAGCACCAGCGGAGCCCGTCCGGCCGCGTCACGTCCGGCGTGCTCGCAGGCCTGCGCCACCCGTTCGTACATCTCGCGGGTCTCCTCAAGCGAGCGGAACGGCGCGTTGAACTCGTCGGCGTACTCGGCGGCCAGCCTTGGGGTGCGCTTCGGCCCCATCCCGCCGATGATCACCGGCGGTCCCGGCGACTGTACGGGCTTGGGCAGCGCCGGGGAGTCCACCACGTCGTAGTACCCGCCCCGGAACGTGAACCGCTCGCCCTGCTCGGTCGCCCACAGCCCGGTGATGATCGCGAGCTGCTCGGCCAGCCGGTCGAACCGCTCCTTGAGCGGCGGAAACGGGACGCCGTACGCCGTGTGCTCCGCCTCGTACCACCCGGCGCCGAGGCCCAGCTCGACCCGGCCCTGGCTCATCTGGTCGACCTGCGCGACGCTGATCGCCAGCGGGCCGGGCAGCCGGAACGTCGCCGAGGTGACCAGCGTGCCCAGCCTGATCCGGCTCGTCTGCACGGCCAGGGCACCGAGCGTCACCCACGAGTCGGTGGGGCCGGGCAGCCCGTCGCCGGCACCCATCGTGAGGTAGTGGTCGGAGCGGAAGAATGCCTCGAAGCCCAGCTCCTCGGCGTGCTGGGCGACCCGGAGCTGATCGGCGTAGGAGGCGCCGAGCTGGGGTTCGATGAAGATGACCAAGCGCATGGCGTCCACCCTGTCATGGCCGCGCTCAACCGCGCAGCCGTAGGCCCTTCGGCGTGACCCGGAATCCGGCGGCGGCGAGCGCTTCCCGCAGCGGCGAAGCATGGATGGTCTCGCCGTCGGCCCGCTCGACCGACAGCGCGCCCAGCGCTCCCGCGTGCACCGCGTCGGCGAGGGCCTTGGCGGCGAGCATGAGCTTCTCCGCATCATCCACATAGGACAGCAAGGTCCGTCCGCCACGCTCGACGTAGAGGACGAGGTCGCCCTCGACCGTCACCACCAGGGCGCCGGCCTTGCGCCCGGCCCGGTGCCCCGTGGCCGGCTCCCGCTCTTTCCCCCCGTCTGCTTCGCCTCCGTCACCCGAGTCGACCACGCGCGCCGGCCAGGGCAGGGCGCCACCGTACGGGTTGGCCGGGTCGGTCGCCGCCAGCACCAGCGCCGAGCCGGTCGCGCCGCGGCCGCCCTCGCCGCGCCCGCCCTCGGCGAGCCCACCCTCGGTGTCGGCGAGCGCCCGCAGCCGGTCCACCGCCCCCGGGACCGCGAACTGGGCCGCGCCGAGACCCTCCACGAAGTACCCGCGGCGGGCCGCGCCGCGCTCCTCCAGCGCGGCGAGCACCGGGTAGACCGCGGCGAACCCGCCGGGCAGGTCTTCGGCGGCGACCGCCCCACGGGTCACCACGCCGTGCCGCTCCAGCAGCACGTCGGCTGCTGCGGCGGCGCGCTTGGTCGGGTCAGCCTCCCGCTCGGGCAGCCGGTACCAGCGCCCGGCCACGGCCGGCGGTCCGGCCTGAGCCCTCCGCGGCGGCCCCGTCATGCGGCCGGGCCGCCGGTACCGCGACCGCACCGGTGTCGGCCGGGACCGGTGCGCTCCGCCGCGGCCGGCCAGGCGGGACCGTAGGGGGCTGAGCGTGTCGTTGGCGATCCAGCCGGCCCAGACCAGATCCCAGATCGCCGCCACCAGGTCGGCGTCGTCGACGGCTCCGATGCGCTCGGCCAGTGACCGGAAGAACAGCGCCTGCCCGCCCTGCAACGCATCGAGCACCGCCTCGTGCACCGGCGTGGTCAGCGCCTGTGGATCGGCCGGCGACAGGAGGAGCGGCGCCGCGTCGGCGTAGGCGAGGGTGAGCCAGCCGTCGCCGCCCGGGATCGCCCCGGCACCGGCCCAGACCACCTCGCCCGAGGCGCACAGCTCATCGAGGTACGCCGGGCTGTAGTCGGCCACCCGCGCGGGCAGGATCAGCCGCTCCAGCGCCGAGGCCGGCATCGCCGCGCCCTGCAGCTGTTCGATTGCCGCGGCGACGCCGGCCACCCCCCGCCCCGACCCGGAACCGAAGCCGCCGACGTGCTGCCACCGCGGCAGGAACCGGGCCAGCACCCGCGCCGGCACCGGCTCGATCTCGCGGCGCAGCGCGGCGAGCGAACGCCGGCGCAGCAGCCGCAGCACCTCGGCGTCACACCACTCGGGCCCGCCTTGGGCGACCCCGACCGGCAGGAACTCGCCCGACACCACCCGGCCGGTGGCGCCGAGCCGGCGCAGCGCCTGCTCCACGACGAACACGCCGAGCCCGAACCGTGCCGCGCAGGCGGTAGCGGTGAACGGCCCGTGGGTTCGGGCGTATCGTGCCACCACGTCGCCGAGGGGGTCGGCGACCGGCTGCAGGTGAGCCACCGGCACCCCCATGGGCGGGGCGACGCCCAGCGCATCACGTACCCGTCCGGCGTCCTCCACCGGCAGCCACCGTGACTCGCCGGCGATCCGCACACGGATCGCGCGCCGCGCGCCTTCGAGCGCCTCCAGCCATTGCGGTTGTGCCCCACGCTCTGCGGCCTCCGCATCGGACAGGTCGCCGAGCAGTCGCAGCATCTCGGCGACGTCTTCGGCATCACGGGGCGTACGCTCCCCGGACAGCCATTGCAACCGCCGCTCGGTCTCGGCGACCACCCCCGGATCGAGCAGCTCCCGAAGCTCGACCCGACCGAGCAGCTCGGCGAGCAGCGTCGGGTCCAGGGCCAGGGCAGCGGCCCGCCGCTCGGCCAGCGGCGCGTCACCTTCGTAGAGGAACGCTCCGACATAGCCGAAGAGCAGCGACCTGGCGAACGGCGAGGGTCGCGGCGTCTCGACCTCGACCAGCCGCACCGTGCGGCCCGCCACGTCCCGCATGAGCCCGGTTAAGCCCGGCAGGTCGAACACGTCCTGCAGGCACTCGCGCGCCGCCTCCAGGGTGATGGGAAAGTCGGCGTACTCCCTCGCGACGTCGAGGAGCTGGGCCGAGCGCTGCCGTTGCTGCCACAGCGGCTGCCGGCGGCGTGGGTCGCGGCGGGGCAGCAGCAGCGCGCGGGCGGCGCACTCGCGGAACCGGGCGGCGAACATGGCCGAGCCGCCGACCGACTCCTCCACGATCGACGCGATCTCCTCGGGATCGAACATCACCAGTTCGGCACCTGGTGGCTCGTCCACCACGTCGGGCAGCCGCACCACGATGCCGTCGTCGCTGGGCACCACCTGGCCGTCGACCCCGTACCGCTCGGCCAGGCGCCGCCCGATCGCGAGCGCCCACGGCGCGTTGACCTTGGCGCCGAGGACACAGTGGACGGTCAGCCGCCAGTCGCCCAGCTCGTCGCGGAAGCGCTCGACGAGGATCGTCCGGTCGTCGGGCAGGTGCCGGGTCGCCTCCCGCTGCTCGTGCAGGTATGCCAGGAGGTTGTCCACGGCCCATTCGTCGAGGCCGCTGCCGGTGAGCCGGGCACGGGCGGCGTCGTCGCCCTGCCGGGTCAGCTCGCGCAGCCGTGCACCGATGGCTCGCCCCAGCTCGATCGGCCGGCCGGGCTGGTCCCCTTTCCAGAACGGCATCCTGGCCGGCACCCCCGGAGCGGGCGAGACCAGCACCCGGTCAGGGGTGATGTCCTCGATGCGCCACGAGGTCGAGCCGAGGAGGAACACGTCGCCGACCCGCGACTCATACACCATCTCCTCGTCGAGCTCGCCCACCCGTGCCGCGCGCTGCGCCCCGGCCAGGAAGACGCCGAACAGGCCACGGTCGGGGATCGTGCCGCCGCTGGTCACCGCGAGTCGCTGCGCTCCCGGCCGGGCGGTCAGCCGGTCTGCCACCCGGTCCCAGACCAGACGTGGGCGCAGCTCGGCGAAGGCGGTCGACGGGTAGCGCCCGGCCAGCATGTCCAGCACCGCGTGCAGGGCCGAGTCGGGCAGCTCGGCGAAGGGCGCCGCCCGGCGCACCAGCGCCGCCAGCTCGTCCACCGGCCATGGCTCCAGCGCGACCATCGCCACGACGTGCTGGGCCAGCACGTCCAGCGGGTTGCGCGGGTAGCGCAGCTCCTCGATGCCACCCTCGCGCATCCGCTCGGCCACCACCGCACACGAGACCAGATCGCCCCGATGCTTGGGGAAGACCACGCCGCGCGAAACGGCCCCTACGTGGTGCCCGGCCCGGCCGATGCGCTGGAGGCCGGCCGCCACGGTCGGCGGCGCCTCGATCTGGACGACCAGGTCGACCGCTCCCATGTCGATGCCGAGCTCAAGGCTTGACGTGGCCACCACGGCCGGCAGATGGCCGGACTTGAGCGCCTCTTCGATGTGCTTGCGTTCCTCCCGCGAGACGCTGCCGTGGTGGGCTCGCGCGATGACCGGTGCCGCACCGACGGCCGCGCCCGACTGCGCCATGATCTCGGCCGGCTGCCATTTCGCGGGTGCTGTCGGGGGGTGCTGCTCGACCAGCTCGTTGAGCCGGGCGCAGAGGCGCTCGGCGCCGCGCCGGGAGTTGGTGAACACGATGGTCGAGCGGTGCCCCGCGATCAGGTCGAACACCCGCTCCTCGACCGCTGGCCAGATCGACGCCCGCCGGGGCTCCTCCGAGTCGGTCTCCTCGTCCAGCCGCGTCAGGTCCTCGACCGGGACCTGGACACTGACCTCAATGGTCTTCGCCGCGGGCGGCTGGACCACCGTCACGTTTGCCGCACCCCCCAGGAACCGGGCCGTCTCGTCGATCGGGCGTACCGTCGCCGACAGGCCGATCCGCTGCGCCGGCCGCTCCAGGAGGGCGTCGAGCCGCTCCAGCGACAACGCGAGATGCGCCCCGCGCTTGGTGGCGCAGACCGCGTGCACCTCGTCGATGATCACCGTCTCGATGCCGCGCAGGGCCTCCCGGGTGGCCGAGGTCAGCAGGAGGAACAACGACTCCGGTGTGGTGATCAGGATGTCGGAGGGCGTCCTGCTGAACGCCCGGCGCTCATCGGCCGGTGTGTCGCCGGTGCGCATGCTCACCCGGATGTCGGGCAGCGGGTGCCCAAGACGGTCTGCCGCCTGGCGGATTCCGGCGAGGGGGGCGCGCAGGTTGCGCTCCACGTCGACGGCCAGTGCCTTGAGCGGGCTGACATAGAGCACTCGGCAGCGCCGTTTGGGATCCGGCGGGGCGCCGCTCCCGGCTAGGCGGTCCAGTGACCATAGGAAGGCAGCCAGCGTCTTCCCCGACCCGGTCGGCGCGACGACCAGGGCGTGCTGGCCGGCGCTGATCGCCGTCCATGCGCCGGCCTGCGCGGGCGTCGGCGCCGCGAACGCGGCCTCGAACCAGGCCCGGGTGGCCGGTGCGAACCGGGCCAACACCCCTGCCGGGTCGGCCTCACCGCCTGCCTTGCGCGCCATGGGCCTAATACTGCCTCGGGTGTACGACGAAAATCGGCGCCGCCGTTGTTGTGGTGCCCGATTCATACCCATTGGTCTGCCCGGTCGCCCGAGGCGATTCCGGGGGCGGCGTCTTCTGGACAGCCGCCGACACTGGCGACCTAGGGTTGAGGCCGCCTTCAAGTCAGTCCCTCCGCCGACCCAGGTCCCGTCGCGACTACGGCGCCGCCTAACTCGTTCAAGCCCTTGGCGAGCGCCTCTGGCTCGACTCATCGGATATCCATTGTGGAGAGTGGTGCTGCCGCGGAAAAGTGTCGTACCCGGTTGGTAGGTTTCGCACATGGTTCGACGGGCGGTGTGGCGGCGGCGGTGCGGCTGCTGGAGGCCGGGGTTGCCGCGCTGTCCGAGGTTGACCTCGAGGCGTTGTCGGACGGGGAGCAGCTGGCGCTGGTGCGGGTGGTGCATCCGTTGGTGCGCAGCGCAGCCGGGTGATCGGGTCGGTGCACCGCCGGGGTGCGGTCTTCGCCGACGGGGCGGTCTCGACCGGGGGCGTGGCTGCGCTCGCGGCTGCGGATCTCCGACGGGCAGGCGCAGGTGCGGGCGGCGGCCGCGGTGCGGGGCGTGCCGGAGCTGGAAACGATCTACGCGGCGGGCGAGGTCTCGTATGCGCAGGTGTCGGTGGTGGCCTCAGTGGTGCCGGACATCGACCCGGAGGTGCTCGCGGCCGGGGCGGGCAAGCTGCTGGCCGAGCAGGCCAGCCAGCTCTCCCCGGGGCCGCTGCGGCACGCCGCCATCCACATCAGGGATCATTTCGACCCCGACGCCGCGCAGCGGCGGGCCCGACAACGGCTGGAGGAGCGGTGGCTGAGCGTGGCCCGCACCTTCGACGGCGCCGTGGCCGTGCAGGGACTGCTCGACCCCGACGGTGGGGAGCTACTCCTCACCACGCTGACCGCGCTGATGCCCCCACCCGTGCCGCACGACCCGCGCAGCCCGGCGCACCGGCGCGCGGATGCGTTGCTGGACCTGTGTCGGCTGGCCGCCAACCACACCCCGACCGGCTGGCCTGCGACGCGACGGTCATCCCGGCGGTGCTCGGGAGCACCGGGGAGCCGCTGGACCTGGGTCGGGCGGCCCGGCTGGTCAGCACCGCCCAACGCCGCGCCCTCACCCTGCGCGACCAAGGCTGCCGCTTCCCCGGCTGCGACCGCCCTCCACAATGGACCGACGCACACCACCTGATTCCCTGGGCCCACGGCGGCCCCACCAACCTGGACAAACCTCGTCTCACTATGCAGGTGGCATCACACCGCCGTCCACGAAGGCGGCTGGACCCTGCACCTGGACACCCTCACCAACACCATCACCGCAACACGACCCAACGGCCAACCCCTCGACATCACCAGCCAGCCACGAAGCCGCTCACCCGGCGCGGGCTAGCGGCAATGCCGGGTAGTTAAGGTTCCGGGCCGGTTGTCAAGACTGGTCTGGTGGGGATGTTGATGTCGAGGGTGGCCTGGTAGGTGCGCCGGTCGATGTTCGGGCCTCGGGCGTTGTATTTGGATATGGCTCGTTTGACG
>WNFU01001070.1_pt1 | contig 65955 bp, 65 predicted proteins | sample 5400121 | NCBI WGS metagenome assembly WNFU01 (sample SAMN13153360, study PRJNA577476) | soil metagenome | isolation source: 100 cm soil or saprolite under grassland replicate 1 | place: USA:California | collected 2016-06-15 | reverse complement strand
TCGCGGCCAAGAAGGCGCTCATGCGGATCATCCCGGACAACCAGTTCCCGGAGCTCGCCGCCTACTATTCGAGCCTGCGCTAGCGCGCCTCGGCCGCCTGAGCGCGGCCATGCCGCGAACGGGCCTTTGTCCTTCCTACGCTCGGTGAAGCGGGGCGGCCCGCCGGCGTCGCGGCGGGGCCTCGTCCTGCTCAGCGGCAAGGCCCCGCCGGCCTCGTGAGCCGGCCCCGGCTCTACGGGAACACGGGTAGGCTGATGCTCACCTTCCCCTTCTTGCCGGAGACCGCGGTGTCGAAGGAGTAGCAACCATCGGCATCTGTGGTCGTGGTCTGCGCGGTCACCTCAAAGCAGACGCGGAGCTTCAGCAATGGCAATGTCGTGCTGTGGTACGCACCGATGGTCTAGGGCGGTCCCCTGCGAGCCGGTCTCGTGAGCCTGGGTGGCCGTGGGCCGTGGAGCGCGGCGCCGGCGACCGGGACATAGTCGAGCTCTCTGTGCTCGGCCACGCAGCGCAGCAGGAGGCCCCCACGACTCATGTCGCCGCGGCCGACGAAGGCCGGCGGGAAGAACAGGCGGTCTCCGAACACCGCGAGGAGCGGCTCGACGTAACGCGGGCTGGCCACACTGCCGAGGAGGACGATCCGGCAGCCCCCGGCAAGGACCCGCAATACCTCGGCGTCCCGTCGGAGGGGCTCCAGATACCGCGGCTCGCTGGACCTCACCGGAATGTCGCCGTACCGGCGCAGCCGGTTGATCGTCACGGGCTCGGCAGGGTCGCGAAGGCCTTCGCCCGGCGTGATCACGAAGGCCCTGCACAGCCCGGCTGGGGGACGCCCGAAAGCCTGCGCATAGGCGAGCTTGCCCCGGAAATAGAGAGAGCTGAGAAAGCTGAAGACCTCGCCGAGAGGCACACCCGGTTTGCCGCGCAGCTGCACCGCCAGCGGGGAGCTCGAGCGGTCGTTCAGGAGAAGCGCTCCCCGCTCTCCTTCCGTCGAGGCGGGGGAAAGAAGGAAGACCGTGCAGGCATCGTGGTCCTCGGGCTCGCCATCGTACGGCGCGATCTCGAAGCGCCCCGCCTCCGTTCGGACCTGCTGGAGGCGATCGAAGCCTTCCGCCCGCGTCGGACCCTCCAAGCGCTTTGCGGCCGCGCGGATGACGACCTCGGGCACCCGCTCCCGGCCGGCGCGATTGCGATTTCGGCGGGAGCACTCGCCGGCGCTGGCGGTGAAGACGTACCCGATGACGGTCGCGCCCCGCCGTCGGCCCGCCTCGATGAGCGCGGCGCGATCGGCGGCGGTCGCGTTGACGTTGTCGACCACGACCGAGCGCCTCGCGGCCAGCGCTTCATCGATGAGGGCGAGCTGACGCTTCTGGCGATCGCGCCGGTTCCGCATCAGATCCTTGCTGATGTGAACGTGCGTCGTGGCGAACCGGTCGCGATGAAAGCTGGTTTTCCCGGCGCCCGGGAGGCCTATAAGGATCACGAGTTCTGGCACGGCTCACTCCGTCCCCTGGCGGAGCCTTTGAGAAATCTGTTTCAGGGTAGACTCTCGCAGGGCGCAGACCGCGCCGGCTTCGAGCGAGCGCCCGTCCATCAACTCGCCCCCCCGGCCAGGATGCAGATCTGACTTTCCTTCTTGTGCACATCGATGCCAATATGGTCCATGGCTGGCCCCTCCTCAGTGCGCCGTTAGAGCGCGGTCTCTCTGTGGGGCAGTCTATGCCACCACGTCGAGCGGGGGGTCAGCCGCTTCATCCCATCTATCCGCTGACGGAGCGGTAGCGTCGCGCGTGACTCAGGCCAACAATGTTGGTGCGTATAATGGCGACGAGAGGAGAGACCCGATGGCGACCACGACGATCCGGCCCGGTGATCGCGCTCCCGACCTGGCCCTTCCTGCCGTGACCCGAGACGGTACGGTCTCGCTCGCAAAGTACCTTGGGCAAAGCGCGGTGCTCCTCGCGCTCTTCCGGGGTCTGTACTGACCGTTTTGCCGGCGACAGGTCGTGTCGCTGAGATCGGCCGCGGAGAAGCTTCGCGGGATCGGTGTGGAGACCGTCGGGGTCATCGCGACGGCCGCTGAGCCGGCGCGCCGTTACTTCAGCTACCGGCGACCGCGTTATCTCGTCGCGGCCGATCCGGATCTCGTGACCCATCGAGCATTCGGCGTGCCGAACTCGGTGTTCACCGCCGAGCTTTTCGCGCTCGTGAACGCCAAGGTGGATGACCTGGCGCGCCAGGCGGGAACCAGCGTAGCGGAAGGAGGCGGCTGGGAGGCTCTGGACCGCGAGGATCGGGTCGACCGCAAGGCGTTCGCGGAAGAGATGGAGCGTCATCAGGCGCAGCTCACCGGCCAGTTCCTGATCGACCGAGCGGGTATCGTGCGCTGGACCAACATCGAGTGCGAGCGGGACGGCCTCGAGGGCCTCGACCGGTTCCCGACCGACGACGAGCTCCTCGAAGCAGCACGCACGCTCTGACAGGGTCGGGCAAGGCGCTGCGCGGCTTGATCGACTAGCTGCTCGCAGCCGCGGCTGACCGGGAGGCCGACACCAAGCGGATGCCCGCGAGTTCAGCAGCGGCAAGGCGCGAGGGTTCCAGGGCCCGATCCGTGACAACAAAGGCGTCGAACGGGTGAAGGCCGGCGAGGTCTTCCCGCTCGCGGAGCTGCGGAAGATGAACTGGCTGGTCGAGGGCGTGATCGGTCAGGCGAGGTGAGATCGCGCGATCACGCCGGTGGAACATACCGTCCAGGCGCGATGATGTTGTTCGGATCAAAGGTGTGCTTGAGCTTCACCAGGAGGTCCCGGTAACTCTTTTGCGTGAAGAGGTTCGTATCGTTCTGCGAATCAAGGTCGAGTCTCATGAGGGAAATGCCGTGCCGCTTCAGCTCTTCCAAGATGGCCTCTTTCAGCACATGGGCCTTCTCGATGCCATCGCGCGTCCGATCGAAGATGATCGAGGAGACCATCTCCACCGCATGTTCAGAGAGGATGTTGATGGTGGCGTTGATCGCCATCTGATACCGTTTTGAAAAGTCGTCGAGTATGCCGAGCGTTTTGAGGACGGCTTCACTGGTCAGAGGGACGATCGGGATGATGAAGATCAACCCTTTTTGCGATACGCGATCGACCTGACGGCACTCCTCGGTGCTTCGTAACGCCAGCGCCCGTCGCACGGCGAAGTCCGTCGACTCCCAGCAGGTCTTCCACCCGATGGCGGTGCAATCCGATCCCTTTGTCGAGGAGATTGCCGACCACACTCGTCTCCGGGGTCGACGCCGTGAAGTTGGCAATGTGTGCCGTGGAGGCGAGCGCATCGCTTAAGGCCTGTTGCGTCACTCCGGGCTCGGCGATCACATAACCCTCCTCCAGGTTGACCGTGCGGATCTGACGCAGGCGACTGAGGTCGACAACCTGTGGCCGATATCAGCGATCCGTGAGCGAAGCAGGGCCGCGTGCCACGGTAAAAGTCTTGTGTTGGCGCGAGGTTGCAGTCCCCGTCGGCAGGCGCTCTTGCACGATGCCCCGTTCCCTCGGGGCATCGTGCCCGAACAGGCATCACGATGCCCTGACTCCACGTAGAGCATTCTCCGTCACCGCTGGGCTCGTCCCTGACACTGCGCGTCTGGGCCGAGGTCCGGTCACGCTGGCGGGCAGGCGCGGCTGGGCTACCATTTACGTTTGCTTATGATACCCTCCTTCATAATTTATTTGCTTTCGGGTGCCTCCGCTGCGATCTTCCGGGAAGTATGAGGGCGACAAGGCCGTGATTCTCAGCCGATGAACTTGCATCACCTTCGGATTTTCTACACGGTCGTCCAGCGCCGAGGCATCACGGCGGCCGCGGAAGACCTCCTCCTGAGTCAGCCGGCCGTGAGCCTGCAGATCAAGGCCCTCGAGAAGGAGTTGGGCCTGGCCCTGTTCCAGCGGGGTGGCTCCAAGCTCAGGCTGACCCAGGCGGGCGAGGTTCTGTACCGCTCGGCCGTCTCCATCCTTCACGCCAAGGACGAGGCGGAGCGGGCAATCACGGAGTTGCGCGACGGGACCAAGGGGCGGCTGATCCTGGGGGCCGGGACTACGGGCGGGATGTACGTGCTGCCGCGCATCGTGCAGGCCTACAAGGGCCTCTGGCCCGAGACCGAGATTCTGTTTCACATCGGGACAACGGACCAGATCCTCGACAAGCTCCTGCAGAACGTCCTCGACATGGGGCTGGCGGGTGGGCCCATCGAGGACCGGCGCTTCGTGGTGGAGCCGGTCTGCGCCGATGAGTTGGTGCTGATCGCGGCACCGTCCTATCCGAGCCTCCCGCAGGAGCAGGTCGCCCTCAAGGATCTCGGCGGGCTCCCCTTCCTGGTCCCCGAGGCGGGGTCGAGGACCCGCCAGCTGCTCGAGCGAAAGTTCCGGGAGGCGGGTGTGCCGCTCCGCATCGCCATGCAGTTGCCCGGCACGGAGGGGGTCAAGCGCGCGGTCGAGGCCGGGCTCGGGGTCGGCATGGTCTCGCGCTACGCTGTCGAGAACGAATGCCGGGCGGGGGTCCTTCGCCGCGTCCCCATCGAAGGCTGGCGGCTCACGCGGACCATGAACCTCGTCTACCGGGCGCAGAAGTACTTCTCTCCCGTTGGGGAGCGCTTCCGGGAATTCGCCAAGTCCTACGGAAAGGCGCATCTGGAGGCGCTGGCCCACGCGCCCGGGCGGGACGCGGTGGCCGGCGGTCAGCGGAAGGGCCGCGGGGTCTCCACCGCATAATCAGAGCGAACAAGGGGAGGTGACACGGGGGCAAGGCCTCCGGCTTAGGGCGCTTGCTGAAGGGTGTTCCGGAAGGATCCTGGGCCGTTCCGATTGGGGAGGGATGAACGATGCCCGAGACAAAGACCCGATCGTCTGTGCTGAGAAGCGAGGACTGGCTTGCCGTCTGGCTGGGGTTCCTCATCATCATCCTGGTGCTCGCCGGTCTCAGACCGGACCTGCCAAGGTTCAGGTGGGCCACCGACGCGGGATTCTCGGCCACCGCGGCGGAGAGCAAGCCGGCCGTCGACAAGCTCGTCGCCGACGCCCAGGGTAAAGGCGAGGCGGACCTCGCGGCCGCGGCGGGGGCGCTTCAGGCGGCCCTGGCCACGGGCGACCGCGCCGCCATCGGAAGCGCGGCGAAGAAGGTGGCCGACTCGGCGAAGAAGACCCAGGACCCTGCCCTCAAGAAGCGGGGGGCGGACATTTCCAAGAACCTGGCCGGGGACTCGGGCGCGCTCCTGGGCGGCGTCTTCGCGGGGGAGAATCTCTGGCGCGCCGTCGTGATCGGCATCGCCTACCTGATCCTCTCCGCCATCGGCATCGCGCTCATGGGCGGGAATGTCGGCAAGTATGCGATCGGCTTTCCCGTCGTGTACGTGCTGGCCTGGCTTTCCCAGTTGATCGCGGGCAACTCCGCGGTCAACTACTGGGGGCTCGAGTACGTGATCTTTGCCCTGATCATCGGGCTCTTCGTGAGCAACGTGCTGGGCGTCCCCGGCTGGCTGAAGGAGGCCGTGAGGACCGAGTACTACATCAAAAGCGGACTGGTGATCCTGGGCGCGGGGATCCTCTTCTTCGAGATCGTCCAGGCCGGCGCGCTCGGCATCGTGCAGGCGCTGCTCGTGGTCAGCGTGATCTGGTACGCCTGCTTCTGGCTGTCGCGGAAGCTCCGGGTGGACGATGAGTTCGCCGTCATGCTCTCCACCGCCGTGTCCATCTGCGGCGTGTCGGCCGCCATTGCCGCCTGCGGGGCCATCCAGGGCGACAAGAAGAAGCTCTCCTACGTGACCTCGCTGGTCCTGGTGGTTGCCGTCCCGATGATGGTGCTCATGCCGTGGGCTGTGAAGGCCTTCGGCATCCCTGACATCGTGGGCGGGGCGTGGCTCGGAGGGACCCTCGACACCAGCGGCTCGGTCGTGGCGGCGGGCGCCCTTATCAGCGAGCCCGCGATGAAGGCTGGAGTCATCGTGAAGTTCTCCCAGAACGTCCTGATCGGCGTGGCGGCATTCCTGCTGTCTATCTGGTGGACCTTCAAGAAGGGGGCCGAGACCGGCCAGCGGCCGAGCGCGGGCGTGATCTGGGAGCGCTTCCCCAAGTTCGTGCTGGGCTTCCTGATCGCGTCGGTCGCCTTCTCGTTCCTACTGGATGGGGCGACCGTGGGCGCCACCAAGGGGTTGCTGGGCGGGCTCCGGACGGTCTGGTTCGCGCTGGCCTTCACGTGCATCGGGCTGGAAACCCGCTTCACCGAGCTGGTCTCCATGGAGGGCGGTCGACCGGCCGGAGCCTTCCTCGGGGCCCAGGCCTTCAACGTGGTCTGGACGCTGATCCTGGCGTACCTGCTCTTCGGCGGCATCCTGTTCGCCCCGCCGGTGATCAAGTAGGCGGAAGGGGACGCGTCCCGAGGAGGGCTGATCGAGAACTGGTCGTATCGGGTCAGCCGACGCGGCCGAGGCGAAGCGCGACCTGCGCGGCGGGAGAAGGAGGCGAGAGGTGACCGAGCGCCTGACATTCTCCGCATCGCTGGAGGTTCGCGCGCCGGCCGCGGAGGTGTTCGCCGTGATGAGCGACCTGCGGCGGAAGGCGTTGCTGAATCCGAACATCCACGTAATCCGTGTGGAGCTCGAGGGCGGCGAGCCGGTCCGCGAAGGCTCGGTCTTCCACCACCGGTTCCAGAAGGGGAGGCGGATCCTTGAGTACCGGAGCCAGTGCGTGCGGTGCGAACCGCCGCGGCTGTTCGAAACCCGCGGGCTGGCGGGTTCGTTCTTCGAGGTCAGGGTGAGCGTGGAGCCCCTGCACGAAGGGTGCCGGCTCACGCAGGAGGAAGCGGTGGAGGTGACGCCCGAGGCGCTGGACGCGATCGATCCGGCGCCGGCCGAGGGGCAGACGTTCCGAGACGCGATGAAGCTGCTGATGCTCTTCCCGAGCGCGCGCCCGCTAGGGGCCGAGCTCCGCGCCCACCAGCGGGAGCGGGTGGCGAGGCGGCTCGCGCGGGAGCTGGAGTCCTGGCTCATGGCCATCCGGCATCACTTGGAGGCCGGGCCCGGGCGGTAGGGGGCGAAGGATCGCCCAAGGGGAATGTGTATGAGTTTGGTGAGCCCGCACGGGAAGCAGAAGCGGCTCAGGGCGCTGCTGCTGGAGGGCGACGCGCTCGAGGCGGCCAGGCAGAAGGCGCGGAGCCTGCCGCGCCTCTCGATCACGTCGAGGGAGACCTCCGACCTGATCATGCTGGGCATCGGCGCCTTCACCCCTCTCGAGGGCTTCATGGACAAGGCCGACTGGCAGGGCGTGTGCGACGGGTATCGGCTCGCCGACGGAACGTTCTGGCCGATCCCGATCACCCTGTCGACCACGCGCGAGGAGGCCGGGCGGATCCGAGAGGGGCAGGAGGTGGCGCTGGCGGATGGCGAGAACGGCGAGTGCATGGCTGTCCTCACGGTGCGCGAGAAGTACACGGTTAACCGCGCCCACGAGTGCAAGCAGGTCTTCCGCACCACCGACCCCGCCCACCCCGGCGTGGCCAACGTCATGGCGCAGGGGGACCTGAACCTGGCGGGCCCGGTGCAGGTGCTGAGCGAGGGACCGTACCCGGACAAGTACCGAGGGCTCTACATGCGCCCGGCCGAGACCCGGAAGCTGTTCGAGCAGAAGGGATGGAGCACCGTTGCCGCGCTCCAGCTCCGCAACCCGATGCACCGCTCCCACGAGTACCTGGCCAAGATCGGCGTCGAGGTATGCGACGGGGTGCTCATCCAGCAGATCCTCAGTAAGCTCAAGCCGGGAGATATTCCCGCCGAGGTCAGGGTCAAGGCCGTCGACACTCTGGTCCAGCACTACTTCGTCAAGAACACGTGCGTCCAGGCGGGCGTCCCGCTGGAGATGCGCTACGGCGGCCCGCGCGAGGCGCTGCTCCACGCCGTGTTCAGGCAGAACTTCGGCTGCAGCCACCTTATCGTGGGCCGCGATCACGCGGGGGTGGGGGAGTATTATGGTCCCTTCGACGCCCAGAAGGTCTTCGACGAGATCCCGGCGGGGTCGCTCGAGCTCCGGCCGCTGAAGATCGACATGACCTTCTACTGCTTCGTATGCGATGGCATGGCCACAGGCAGGACCTGCCCCCACGGGAAGGAAGACCGAGTGGCGGTGAGCGGGACCATGCTGAGGAAGATCCTCTCGGAAGGGGGAGAGATTCCCGACCATTTCAGCCGCCCGGAGGTGCTGGCCATACTCAAGGAGTATTACGCCTCACTCGATGAGAAGGTGGAAGTGAAGCTCCACAAATACGCGAAGGGGGAACGGTAGCGATGCCGACCTACGTGAACCCGGACAAATGCGACGGGTGCAAAGCGCTGGACCGTCCCGCCTGCATGTACATCTGCCCCAATGACCTGATGGTCCTGGACAAGTCCCTGGGGAAGGCATGGAACCAGGAGCCCGACCTGTGCTGGGAGTGCTACGCCTGCGTGAAGACGTGCCCCCAGACCGCCATCGACATGCGCGGGTACGGCGATGTCGTGCCGCTCGGGGCCAGTCTGACGCCGCTCAGGGGCACGGACTCGGTCATGTGGACTGTCAAGTTCCGGAACGGCCAGATGAAGCGCTTCAAGTTCGCGATCCGCACGACTCCCTGGGGTTCGATCGAGCCGTACCAGGGCCTGCCGGCCCCCACGCCCGAGGGCGCGAAGGCGCCCGGGCTCAGCGGCGAGGCGAAGTATCTGGGCGTGGACAAGCTTCCTGCCGTGGCCAGGAATTAACCCCCGAACTCGTCGGGTCACAGGCTGACCCCGGAGGCACAGCATGGTCGAACCGCAAGCTGAAGTGGTCGAGTGTGACGTCCTGATCTGCGGCGGCGGGATGGCCGGGTGCGGCGCCACCTATGAGGCGGCGTACTGGGCCCAGGCCAAAGGTCTCCGGGTCGTTCTGGTGGAGAAGGCCGCCATCGAGCGGAGCGGCGCGGTGGCAATGGGCCTCTCGGCCATCAACTGCTACATGGGGATGAAGTGGGGGGAGAACCAGCCCGAGGACTTCGTCCGCTACGTCCGCCAGGACCTGATGGGCCTCTCCCGCGAGGACTTGGTCTACGACATCGCCCGGAACGTGGACTCCACAGTCCACATGTTCGAAGAGTGGGGGTTGCCCTTCTTTAAGACGCCCGAGGGGCGGTACAAGCGCGAGGGGCGCTGGCAGGTGATGATCCACGGCGAGTCCTACAAGCCCATCGTGGCGGAGGCGGCCAAGAAGGCGATCGGCGAGAAGAACATCTACGAGCGAATCTTTATGTCCCACATCCTGTTGGACGCGAACGATCCCGGCAAGGTAGCCGGCGCCGTTGGGTTCAGCGTGCGCGACCACAAGGTCTACGTCTTCAAGGCCAAGGCCGTAATCTCGGCGGCGGGGGGTGCGACCATGGTCTTCCGCCCGCACTCGGTGGGTGAAGGTCTGGGCCGCATCTGGTACGCGCCCTGGAATACGGGGTCGGCGTACAAGCTGGCGATCATGGCCGGAGCAGAGATGACCCAGATGGAGCACCGGCTCGTCGTGGCGCGCTTCAAGGACGGCTACGGGCCGGTGGGAATGTGGTTCCTGCTCTTCAAAGCGGTGCTTAAGAACGCCTACGGTGAGCTGGTCGAGGAGAAGTGGGCGGACCTGCTCAAGGAGTGGCTGCCCTATGGCGCCGGTAAACCCATCCCGACCCCGCTGCGGAACCATCAGATGATCCGGGACCACCTGGCCGGGAGCGGACCCCACTACCTCCGCACCGACGAGGCCCTGCAGAAGATGTTCGCCGACGTCCAGAACGACCCGAAGAAGATACGCGAGATCGAGACCGACGCGTGGGAGGACTTTCTCGACATGACCATGTCCCAGGCGCTGCTCTGGGCCTCGGAGAACACCGATCCTGCGAAGACCCCATCCGAGGTGGTGCTCACCGAGCCCTACCTCATGGGCTCCCACGCCTCCGGTACCGGCGCCTGGGTGAGCGGGCCCGAGGATATCGCGCCTAAGGAGTACTTCTGGGGCTACAACCGGATGACGACAGTGCGGGGCCTGTTCGCCGCCGGGGATGGCGTCGGAGGCTCGGCCCACAAGTTCTCGTCGGGTTCCTACACCGAGGGGCGATTTGCCGGGAAAGCGGCCGTCGCCTACGTCCAGGACAATGCCGGGGCGCCCAACGTGGACCAGGACCGCGTAGAGGCCATCAAGCGGGACCTCTTCGCGCCGCTCGAGGTGCACGAGAAGGGGAAGCCGCTCGTGACCCGTGGTCAGGTGAATCCTCAGGTGATCTCGCCCAAGCAGGCGCTGCTGCGGCTGCAGAAGATCATGGACGAGTATTGCGCCGGCCAGGGGTCGGGGTACATCACCAATGGGCCAACCCTCAAGCGGGGGCTCGAGTTGCTGGCGATGTTCAGAGAGGACCTGCCGAAGGTCGGCGCGGCCGACCTGCACGACCTGCTGCGCACGTGGGAGGTGTGGGACCGGTACTACTGCGCCGAGGCTCATGCGCGGCACGTCCTCTTCCGCGAGGAGACGCGCTGGCCCGGCTACTACTACCGCGGGGACTTCCCGAAGCTGGACGAGGCCAACTGGAAATGCTTCACGACCTCCCGCTACGACGGCGAAAAGAACGAGTGGACCTTGAGCAAGAAGCCGTATATCCCGCTCATCCCGTGACCGCGCGCCGGGGCGAGCCGAGGTGATGATCCGACAGGCGGGCGTCAGCGAAGCAGCGGCCGGGCCACAGCCGGCGGCGGCGCTGGGTGTCCACCGCTCGATCGTCATAATCGGAGGGGGCATCGCCGGCGTCACCGCCGCCCTCGAGGCGGCCGAAGCGGGGTACGACGTCACGATCGTCGAGAAGAACCCGTATCTGGGCGGCCGGGTCGCCCAGCTCTACAGGTACTTCCCGAAGCTCTGTCCACCCTACTGCGGATTGGAGATCAACTTCCGCCGTATCAAGGACAACCCCCGGATCCGCTTCCACACCATGGCGGAGGTCGAGCGGATCTCTGGCGGACCCGGGAACTTCGACGTCACGCTGCGGCTCCATCCGCGCTACGTCAACGACCGCTGCACGACCTGCGACGCTTGCGTGGCGGTGTGCCCCGCCGAGCGCCCGAACGCGTTCAACCTCGGGCTCGGCAAGACCAAGGCCATCTACCTCGCCCATGAGATGGCATTCCCCATGAAGTACGCCATCGATGCCGCCGCGTGCGGGCTCACTGAGTGCGCCAAGTGTGTAGAGGTGTGCGAGTACGACGCCATCGATCTCACAATGCAGCCGCGGACCCTCACGCTCAAGGCCGGCGCCGTCATCGTCGCCACCGGCTGGAAGCCCTACGACGCGAGCCGCATCGACAACCTCGGCTTCGGGCGCTACCCGGACGTCATTACCAATGTGATGATGGAGCGGTTCGCGGCGCCCAATGGGCCTACGAAGGGTCGGATCCTGCGACCCTCCAACGGTCAGGAGGTCCAGAGCGCGGTCTTCATCCAGTGCGCCGGCTCGCGGGACACGAACCACCTGGGGTACTGCTCGGGGATCTGCTGCCTGGCCTCGCTGAAAGAGGCGACCTACCTCCGTGAGCGGAATCCCGAGGCGCGGGCCCATATCTTCTACATCGACCTGCGCACCCCCGGGACTTACGAATTCTTTTCCCAGAAGGTGCTGAGCGACGACCACATCACGATCAGCAAGGGGAAAGTGGCGAAGATCAGCGAGGATCCGGCGACGAAGCAACTGGTGATCGAGGCCGAGGACATCCTCGCAGCCGGGAAGATCCGGCTGGCTGTCGATTTGGTCGTCCTGGCAACCGGGATGATGTCGAGCCTGGCCGAGGGAAAGATGGCCGGACCGGTTGCGTTCGACGCGGACGGCTTTGTGATCGAGGCGGGGACGACGGACGGGATCTTCGCCGCGGGATGCGCGAAAGGGCCCTTCGATGTGGCCACGTCGGTCCAGGACGCGACGGCGGCGGCGGCCCTCGCGATCGAGACGATACAGACCGCGGGGCGGAGATAGCGCGTGGCGAAGAAGACCGGCGTCTATGTCTGCTCCGGGTGCGGGATCGGCGGCGCGCTGGACACCGGCAAGCTGCTCGCCCTGGCCGCGGCGACCGGGGGCCCCGTCAGGACCTCGCCCGCCTTCTGCCTCGAGGACGCCCGGCTCATTCGCGCCGACATCGAGCAGGAGGGTGTGGACGGGGTGGTGATCGCGGCCTGCTCGCCCCGCGTGAACACCGACGCCTTCCGCTTTCCGTCCGCCTTCGTCGAGCGCGTGAATCTCCGCGAGCAAGTGGCCTGGAGCCATCCGCCGAACCTCGAGGAAACCCAGAGCCTGGCGGAGGACTATCTCCGCATGGGCATGGTCCGGGCCCAGAAGGCGGTCCCGCCCACGCCGTACACCGAGGCCAACGAGCGGACGGTGCTCGTGGTAGGCGGCGGCACCGCGGGGGTGAGCGCCGCCATCAGCGCGGCGCGGAGCGGCTTCTCCGTCGTCCTCGTAGAAAAGGAGCCGCAGCTCGGCGGCTACGCCGCAAAGCTCCACCGGCAGTTCCCCAAGCGCCCGCCGTACCAGGAGCTCGAGCAGACGGAAATCGCGGCGAGGATCCATGAGCTCGAGACGCTGTCGGGGGTGATGGTGCTCACAAGCGCCCAGGTCCAGGAGATCTCGGGCCAGCCCGGCCGCTTCACGGCGCGCATCGCCACAGCCAAGGGCTCGAACGACGTGACAGTTGGCGCGATCGTGCTCGCGACGGGCTGGCGCCCCGCGGCGACCGAGAAGTACGAGCGGTACGGCCTCGGGAAGTACCGGAACGTGGTGACCAGCATGGAGTTGGAGGCGATGGCTGCGGCTGGCGAGATTCGTCGGCCATCCGATGGCCGACCGGCCCGGCGTATCGCCTTCGTGCTCTGTGACGGGGAGGGGGACGACGCGCATCTGCCGTACGGGGGGAACGTCTCGAGCCTGGTGGCGCTCAAGCAGGCGACCTATGTGAGGCAGCGGCCAGACACGACCGCGTTCGTCTTCTATGGCGACATGCAGACCCCGGGCCAGTACGAGTACTTCTACCGCACCGTCCAGGCCGACCCGGGCATCTTGTTCTCCCGCGGGCAGGTCAAGTCGGTGGGCGAGGACGGTGGGGGGGGCATGGTCTTCGATGTCAGCGACACGTTGATGGGGGGAGACATCCGCCTCGAGGTGGACCTGCTCGTCCTCTCGACCGGGATGGAGCCGTCGACGCTTGGCCCGGAAGAAGCCCTGGGGCTCGCGTATCTCCAGGGCAAGAGTGTCCCGACCACCAAGTTCGGCTACGTCGACTCACACTTCATCTGCTTCCCGTACGAGACCCGGCGCACCGGCATCTACTCTGCCGGTGCGGTCCGCTCGGCGATGGATCTGACCGCCAGCGCCCGGGACGGACGGGCGGCGGCGCTGAAGGCGATCCAGTCGATCGAGAAGTCCTCGGCCGGGCAGGCCGTTCACCCGCGGGTCGGGGATCTGTCGTATCCGCAGTTCTACATGCACAAGTGCACGTCCTGCGGACGCTGCACCCAGGAGTGCCCGTTCGGCGCCCTCGAGCTCAACGAGAAGAAGAACCCGGTGCTGAGTCCGAACCGCTGTCGCCGGTGCGGGATCTGCATGGGCGCATGCCCGGTGCAGATCATCTCGTTCAACGACTACTCGGTTGACATGTTGTCGTCCATGATCAAGGCCGTCGAGATTCCGGAAGGCGACGAGGAGAAGCCGCGGATCCTCGCACTCGCCTGTGAGAACGACGCCTACCCGGCGCTGGACATGGCGGGGATCAACCGCCTCCAGTATCCCGCCTCCGTGCGCGTCATCCCGGTTCGCTGCCTTGGCTCGGTCAACAGCATCCTGATCGCCGATGCGGTCTCGCGCGGCTTCGACGGCGTCGCGCTGCTCGGGTGCAAGCCTGGGGAGGACTACCAGTGTCACTTCATCCGCGGCAGCGAGCTGCTCGGCACCCGGATGGACAACGTCCAGGAGACGCTGGGCCGGCTCGCGCTGGAGCCGGAGCGCGTGCAGGTGATGGAGCTGGCCATCTCGGAGTCGGACCGGATCCCCGCCATGCTCGAAGAGTTCGTCCGCGTCATCAAGATGATCGGACCAAATCCGATGAAAGGGTTCTAGTGCCGATCCGACTCGCTTCGCCAAATCGAGAGGAGTGCTAGGGTGGCGGTCCTCGTGCAGCCCGACTTCGACTGGAAGAGGCAGATTCTCGGCCTCGACGCCCATGACCTCTCGGTCTGCTACCAGTGCGGGACCTGTACGGCCGTGTGTCCGATCTCCACGGCCGACAATCCCTTTCCCCGCAAGGAGATGGTCTGGGTGCAGTGGGGGATGAAAGAGCGGGCGCTCGGGAACGCCTCGATCTGGATGTGCCACCAGTGCGGCACGTGCAATGCCTACTGCCCGCGGGACGCCAAGCCCGCCAACGTGATGGCAGCGCTGCGCGACTACAGCATCACGCACTACGCCGTGCCGGCCTTCATGGGACGGGCGCTCAGCGAGCCCCGATATCTGCCGCTGCTCTTCGCCATCCCGGCTGCGATCTTCCTGGCCGTCCTCGGCTGGCTGGGCCACCTCACGGCGCTCCCCGAGGGGCGCATCGTGTTCTCCAAGTTCATGCCCGTCCTCTATATCGAGGCGATCTTCGTCGCGGCCATCGGGCTCTCCATGCTGGGAGCCGCGGCCGGCGGAGTCCGGTACTGGAAGGCCATGCGAGTGTCGTCCGCGGCGTCCGGCAACGGTCACGACACGCGCCGAAGGCTGGCGGGAGCGCTGCTCGACATCCTCAGCCACGCCAAATTCAGTCAGTGCAACGAGGAGCCGCCGGGAACGCGGCGGACGCACAAGGAGCACGTGCACCGCGCGCATCTGGCGATCTTCTGGGGGTTCATGGGCTTGGTGGCCACGACGGCTTCCGTCGGCGTCGGGATCTATGCTTTCGGGTACCTGACGCCGTGGCCCTTCTGGCATCCGGTGAAGATCCTTGGCAACCTGAGCGGGGCCGCGGTCATCATCGCCCTTGCGGTATTCCTCTGGCGCCGCATCGCCGACAAGGGCGCGGCCGGCAAGAGCACGTACTCCGACTGGCTGTTCCTCTCTATCCTCCTTCTGACCACGCTGACCGGGTTCTCCTGCCAGTGGCTCCGGCTCGCGGAGGTCCCGTCGCTCGCCTATCCGATGTACTTCGTGCATCTGCTCTTCATCTTCTTCCTGCTGGTCTATATCCCGTACTCGAAGTTCGCCCACATCGTCTACCGGACCCTGGCGATGCTCCGGACCTCGAGTTCGAGGCGCGCGTCGGAGCCTCCGCTCCGGACGGTGGCCATGTCGTCCGGGCGAGCATGAGGGATCCCAACAACCCGTGCCTCTTCTGTGCGCCCCGCGGCGTGATCCGGCAGAACCATCTGGCATACACAGCCCGGGACAGTTATCCGGTCAGCGCCGGCCACACGCTCGTCATCCCGCTGCGGCACTGCGCGGACTTCTTCGACATGACGTCCGAGGAGATGGCCGCGTGCACGGAGTTGCTGGTCGCGGAGCGGCGGGCGCTGGATGCCGAGTTCAAGCCCGACGCGTACAATATCGGCGTCAATGTCGGTCCGGCGGCGGGGCAGAGCATCTTCCACGTGCACATCCACCTGATCCCGCGCTACACGGGCGATCATCCCAACCCCCGCGGCGGGGTGCGGCAGATCATTCCCTGGAGGGCCGACTATCGCCGAGGGATGGCGCCGCCGGAGGCGTTGGCGCGTGAAGGGTCGCTGGCGCCCAGGGCGCGCGTTCAGCGGGGGGGCCGGTGATGCTGGCCTCCCGGCGGTCTTGATCCTTCTGCGTTCACACCGGTGAGGTGCCGGTCCCCCATGGATCATCAGGCAATGGTCCGCTACCTCGCTGGCGAACTCCGGATCCCCGCGGGCGACGTTGACCGCACCCTCTCGGCGCTCCAGGAGTACCTCGAAACGCGCGGAGATGACGCGGACGGCAGCATCGAGCTCGGCGCTGCCGTTCAATGGATCGTCGGGCAAACCATGCTCCCGTGGGGCCGAGTCGAGCGGACGCTCAAGGAAATGCTCACCCTGGCCGCCCGACTGGAGACACCGTGACCGTCTGGCGGTTCGTGGCCGACGACGGGGTGAGCGCGAGCTTTGGCTTGGCCGCCGACCAAGCGATCACCCGGAGACAGGGGACGGGAGGCAGTCCGCCCACTGTCCGTCTCTAGGCCGCGGTCAGATCGCGGTGTAGCCGCCGTCGACGGGGAGCGCCACGCCGGTCACGTACGCCGCCTCATCACTCGCGAGGTACAGGATCGCCGCGGCGATCTCCTCGGGCCGGCCGAAGCGCCGCAGCGGGTACTTCCCGAGCACGGTCTCGCGCCACGCGGGATCCCCGCGCAGCTCCGCCGTCATGGGGGTCTCGATCACTCCGGGACAGACGCAGTTGACCCGCACGGCCGGCGCCCAGTCCAGCGCCAGCTGGCGCGTGAGATTCGCGACGCCGCCCTTCGACGCGGCGTAGGAGGGCGCCATCGAGCCGGCCACGAGTCCGAAGATGGACGCGAGGTTCGTGATCGATCCCGCGCCGCTCGCCGTGAGCGCCGGCAGCGCCGCCCGCGAGGGCAGGTAGGTGCCGGTCAGGTTGGCCTCGACGACCCGCCGCCACTCCGCCGGGGCCGGAGCCGGGTCGGCCGCGACCGGCCGGACGCCGGCCGAATTCACCAGCGTCGTCAGCCGCTGAAACCGGGCGAGAGTGTCCTCGACCATGCTGGCGCACGCCCCGTCATCGGTCACGTCGGCCGCGAGCGCGAGCGTCCGCCCGCCGGCCGCCTCGATCGTCTTCGCCGTGTCGCGCGCGCCCTCGCCGGACAGATCCACGCATGCCACCGCTGCGCCCTCGGCAGCGAGCCTGATCGCCGTCGCCCGTCCGATTCCCGATCCGGCTCCCGTCACGATCGCGACCTTCCCCCGCATCCGCATGCGCGTCCTCCTCGAGGCTTCCGGCCCAGGCATGCCCGGACCCTGGGGCGACTACTTCCCCATCAACAGGTTCGGCAGGAATAGGACCAGCAGAGGGTAATAGGTGATGAGCAGCAGGACCACCACCAGTGCGACCACGAAGAGCGGGATCTCGCGAGCGAAGTCCGCCAGCCGGATCCTTGCGATGCTGCAGGCGATGAACATGGACATGCCGACGGGCGGCGTGATCAGCCCGATCATCAGGTTCAGTGTGAACACCACCCCGAAGTGAACCGGGTCGATGCCTAGGGCGTTGATCAACGGCATCAGCACGGGCACCAGGAGGATCATGAGCGACAGGGTCTCCAGGAAGCAGCCCAGGATCAGGAGGATGACGTTGAGCAGCAGGAGCACCAGGTGCGGATTCCTGGTGATCGACGTGACCGCCCCCACCAGCGTCGGACCGACCTGCTCGCGGGTCATCATCCACGCGAGCAGCGATGCCCCGGCCACGATGAACATGATCACGCCCGTGGTCAGCGCCGCCTCGCAGAAGACCTGGGCCATCGAGGACAATGTCAGCTCGCGATAGACGAAGACCCCCAGGAACAACGCGTACAGCACCGCCAGCACCGCGGCCTCGGTCGGCGTCACGGCGCCCCCGACGATGCCCCCGAGGATGATCACCGGCAAGAGCAGCGCCGGCAGCGCGCTCGTGAAGGCAGCCCAGAGTCCCGTCCCCGATATCTTCTCGCCCCTGCCGTAGCCCCGCTTCTTCGAGACGAGGAAGACGACGACCATGAGATACAACCCCATCAGGATGCCCGGAATTGCTCCCCCGAGGAAGAGCCGACCGATGGACACGCTGGCCAGGATCCCGAAGACCACGAACGGAATGCTGGGGGGAATGATGGGACCGATGGTCGAAGCGGAGGCCGTCACCGCGGCGGAAAACGCGGCACCATACCCGGAACGGATCATGCTCGGGATGAGTACCGCGCCAGTGCCGGCGGCGTCGGCCACCGCGGAGCCGGACATCCCCGCCATGATCATGTTCGTCACCACCACGACGTGGCCCAGGCCGCCAGTGAGACGGCCGACGAGGGCGTTTGCCAATCGCACCAGCCGCTCGGTGACGCCGCCGGTGTTCATCAGCGCCCCGGCCAGGATGAAGAAAGGCACCGCGAGCAACGGGAAGGAGTCCACGCCGGTCACGAACCGCTGGGCCGTGACTTCGAGGGGAATATTGCCGCGCAGCATGATGACGGAGAAGCCGGTCAATCCCATGGCGATCGCGATGGGAACGCCGGTGGCGAACAGGCCGATCAGCACCAGCGGGATGATCGTGAGCACGGTCAGTCCACCAGGGTCAAGGACGTTCTGGGCGCGGGTGCCGCCCCACGGATCGACTCCACGAGGCGCAGCACGACGTACACGGCGGAGATGGCGGCGCCCGCCGGCAGGGCGGCGTACACCACCCCCATATTGAGATTCATGGCCGTGGACACGGTGTTGGAGGTCAACCGCACCATGTTGACTCCCTGCCAGACGAGAACGCCCAGGAAACCCAGGACGAGAGTATTGCTGAGGATGGAGAGCAGCCGCTGGCCGCTCTTCGGCAGCGCCACCAGCAACGCGTCAACCACGATGTGGGTGCCGCGTCCAAACGCCAGCCCGGCAGCCAGGAATATCTGCCAGGCAAAAAGGAAGCGGGCCAGCTCCTCGGTCCACGTCGGCGGGGCCTCGATCACATAGCGGAAGAACACCTGGATGGCCACGTCGGCCACCATCGCCGCCAGCAAGAGACCAATGACCCCGAAGAGAACCCGATCGAGGGCCTTCAAGACCCTCGACACGGCGAGTCCGCCCTTCACGATGGCTATTTGACCGCCCTGACCTCCTCGTAGAAGCCGGGCTTCCACTTGACCTTGAACTGGTTCGGCAGGTCCTTGAGGGCCGCCTGGAAGCTGGAGAGGTCCACGGCATTGAAGATCATGCCCTTCTCCTTGAGCTTCCGCTCCAACTCGGCCTCGTCGGCCGACTGGTACCGGTCCTCGATCTTGCCCATCTCGACGAGACCCTCGGTGACGATCTTCTGCTGCTCGGGCGGGAGGCCCTTGAACCACTTCTCGCTCACGGTGATCTCGTACGCCGAGCGGATATGCCCCGTCAGATTGACGTACTTCTGCACCTCGTAGAAGGAGGAGGTGAAGATCAGCTCCAGCGGATTCTCCTGCGCGTCGATGGTCCCCTGCTTGAGCGCCATGAACACTTCGGGGAAGGCCATGGGAGTGACCGTGGCCCCGAGCATCTTCCACGCCGCCAGATACGTTTCGACCTCGGGGACCCGGATCTTGACGCCTTTCAGGTCCGCCGGCGTCTTGACCGGCTTGGTGCTCGTCAGGTATCGCGGTCCCCGGTTGGCCCAGGCGATGTGCCGGATGCCTTTGCGCTGCAGCATGGCCTCGTACATGGGCTTTGCCAGCGGCCCGTCCACGACCTTGCGAAAGTGCGCCTGGTCCCGCATCGAATACGGGGTGTCAATCGGCAAGCCCCACTCGGGCGTCACGTTGGACATGACGTAAGAGCCGAACACCCCGATCTCGATGGAGCCCAGTTGCACCGACTCCACCATGTCGCGCTCGCCGCCGAGCTGCCCGCCGGGGAAAACCTGCACCGTCAGCTCGCCCTTCGTCTTCTCGGCTACATACTTGGCGAAGTCGTTGCAAGCCCTGTCTACCGCCCCGCCTGCCGCAACGACCGAGGCCAACCGCGCCACCTTGGCGGCGGCCGCACGTGAGGCTGTCCCGTAGCCCACCGCAACCGAGCCGATCCCGACCCCGACCATCTCGAGGAAGCGTCGCCGATTCACCATACCCGTTGCGATCCTGGACATGCTGCCTCCTCTGAGCCGGGCTGATTGCCGGCATCCACTGGGTTCCCCTGTACGGAAGGCCCCGGGATCCTTTCCGTCCACCCCTCACGGTTGTTGGTCTCTAGAGCGGTCTCACTGCGGGCGGGCGGGGTTCACCCGGTTCAGGTCGATCTCTTCAGCGCGCAGGTATCCCCGGCCGTCGTGTCGCTCACGCGGGAAGGGCGGAAACTTGACGAACTTGTCGCGGAACCGCACGCCGACGGGGCGCTGATCGGGCGCGAAGGCGTAGTCCTCGGGTTTTCCCTGGGCGACCTCGACCAGGTCGTACTGACGGCTCCCCAGCCCGATGATCTCGCCGGTCGCGAGCTGGATCTCCTCGCTGATCCCGGGCGCCCGCGATGAGCAGATCTCGAACTTGTGCTGGCCCGAGTCGAGCGCCCCCTTCTCCGCCGCGCTGGACGCCGAGATCCCGTGGGCCCGGGTCGCCATGTCGATGCACGCCTTGTCGATCGCGACCGGGTCTTCGCTGGCAAAGACGCCCAGGTTCGGCACGATCGGCATGTCGCTGAAGTTCTGGCAGTCACATCCGGGGGTGAGGTCCACGGCGAGATTGATGAAGGCGACCCTGCCCCGTCCCACGGCCTTGATGGTGCCGAGGCAGGCGTCCGCGATGGCGGCATTGGCCGCTTCCTGGTTCGTGTCGTCGACCTCGAGGACGCCCGAGCTCGTCATGGGACCCATGCAGGCGCGGCAGGTCGGGCAGTGCTCCTGATCCCACTCGACGGTCCCGTTCACGCCGTGGATCAGGCCGAAGGGACAGATGTCCTCGATGAACCGCGCGGCGGCCTCACCATTCGTGCCGGAGAGCTTCTCCGGGTGAAGCTTCGCCGCGCCCGTGAAGCCATACCGCGGATGGCCGCCCATGTGAACGTTGAACTTGCCGCGTTTGGACTGCGCGCCGATGCCGAGGTTTTTGATGGCCCCGCCGATCACGCCCATCATGTGACCCTTGAAATGCGTCAGCGTGATGAGGACGTCCGCGGCGGCGATGGCCGTGGCGATGTACGCCTCCTTGAGGATGTAGCCCTCGGGAAGGTCAACCCGAAGGTCGTCGGTGCCCATGAAGCCGTCCGCGCAGATGAAGGGGCACCCGAGGACGGCGGGGCTGTACCCGTTGCGCTCGGCCGTGGTGAGGAAGTCGAGCTCCGTGACCCGGCTGGCGTACGGGGTGTAGGGCAGCGTCGTGGTGTCGCACACGAACGGCCGTCCGCCGAGGCTCTTCACCCGGTCCGCGAGAGCCCTGGCGTAGACCGGACGCAGGTAGCCGGTGTTGTTCCACTCTCCGCAATGCGTCTTGATCGCGACCACGTCCTTGGGCTTGATCAGCCTGTCGAACCCGGCCGCGTCGAAGACGGCCAGGAGCTTGGGCACGAGGCCCGTCTCGAGCGAAGCGCTGCGCGCGTTCATGTAGTACACCTTGGAGGCCATCGCGACTCCTTTCGCTTGTGGTAGCCCAGTGGCGGCGGGGCACGGGGGACCGGCCCCTATCGATACTTCACCCCCACCGGCAGACCGTCCGCAATCAGTCAAATGACTCATCAGGCCGGGGCACGCGCGCCACGACCTGACAACCGGAGCGATCCAGGCGCGGTGTTCCTGTAATCCAGCCTTGCGGCCGTCTCCACAGCGCGGCTGCCCGGCGTGCCAAGTCAAGGCGCTTCTCGACGAGCCGCTGAAGGGCGAAATGGAGCAAGGTGCCCTGAAGGGCGTCCGCGTCGTTGAACGGTACCTCCTGGCCTACTCCTTTTCCCCGAAACTCAACGTGATTCAGATGCTCGACGTCGGGTCGGGGTCCACGAGAACTTCTACAAGGCTGGAGGGCCCCTAAAGGACCGGTAAGACCCAAGCGGGCCGGAGGGATGCAAGCAATGACCGAAGGTTGAAGGCAGTCTAAGGAGGCGTCTTTCAGACCGTGACCTCGCCCACGGGAAGCTCGCGCTGCACCTGCTCCACGTCGACGGACTCGGGATGCGGCACGCCGACCGTCACGTCGACGAGGATGCGACCGCCGCCTTCGAGGTAAGGCCGCAGCAGCGGCACGCTCGAATGACGAAGGGGATCGGAGACCGCGCGGCAGGCCGCTTTCGTACTGTCGCGGCCGTGAACGTCCACGCCCATCCCGAACTCATGCACCAGCGCCTTCGCGGGCACGTGTCGTCCTCCCCTCGATCCAGGATCTGCCAGGTCCTGGATTGCGCGAGCCCAGCGCCTGTTCTGAGTGTCCGACGTCAGCACTCTTGGGACTCCGCGAGGCTCTGCGGAACCGACAGTTCGCCGGTGAGTGCCCGGGTGCCCTGCATCGCCCCGGCCCGATTGTAGCGAACGTGCTGGGCCTGCGTTCGGCTCTTCTGTCGCGCGCGCCGCCGCAGGATTGCCTCTCGCCGGCGGGCGTAGACATCGGTCGGGGCCACGTTGCCAATCCGTTCGTGGTTCCGCGCGTGATTGTAGAAGCGGAAGAAGTCCGCCATCGCGGCCCGGAGCCTCTCCGGGCTGGCGTCGACCAGCAGGTTAAGCGCCTGGAGCGTCTCGTGGAAGCGCTCCAGCTTGCCGTTGGCCTGCGGATGATGCAGCGCGCAATCCGGGGCCTGCCCGGGCGGGCCGTGGCAGAATGGGCCGTCGAGCCTTCGGCGACCCATGCCCTAACTCCTCCGGCTGCTTCCCGTGGTTCACCCTCGGGCCTACGGCACGCTCATCGACGCGGCCGGCAGTTGGGGTATCATGCCGCCCATGTCGCAGCCGGATCCGGGCACGGTCGCGTGACCGCGGCCTTCATCCTGACGCTGGCCGTGCTGGGCTTCGCCGGCGCGTTCGCGGCTGGACTGGTCGGCGTGGGCGGAGCCATCGTGATGATCCCGCTCCTCCTCTACGTCCCGCCGCTGCTCGGCGTGGGCAGTCTCGACATCAAGTCGGTGGCAGGCGTGACCATGGCCCAAGTGCTGGCGGCCTCGGTGATGGGCGCGTGGACCCACGGCCGCGGCGCCATGCTGCACCGCCGCCTGGCGCTTTGGGGTGGCACGGCCATGGCCCTGGGATCGCTGGCGGGAGCGGTGGGATCGCGCTTCGTCGGGCATCGCGTGCTGCTCCTGGTCTTCGCTCTGATGGCGACGGCGGCGCTGCTGCTCATGTTCATCAGGCCCGCCGAGGCGGGGCCGGCCGTTGGCGCGGAGACCATGCCGTTCAACCGGGCCGAGGCCGTCGGGATCCCGGGCGCCGTCGGCGTGATGTCCGGACTGGTGGGCGCCGGCGGGACCTTCTTGCTGCTGCCGATCCTGATCGGTTTCATGCGGGTGCCGGTGCGGCTCAGCATCGGCACCTCGCTCGCGATGGCCGGTGCCGGCGCTCTCTTGGGGTTCCTGGGCAAGCTCGCGACGGGCCAGGTGCCCTTCATGGCGGCCGCAGTCGTCGTCGCGGGCTCGCTGCCGGGCGCCAGCCTCGGCGCGCACCTCAGCAGGCGCGCCCCCGTGGGCGTCCTGCGGTGGGGCCTCGGCGCTCTCATCGCCCTCGCGGCACTGCGCTTCTGGATTGACGTCCTGCGGTAGGGATCACAGGAGACTCGATTGCGCTACGGGTTCGTCATCGACCAACGCAAGTGCATCGGCTCCCACGCCTGCACCGTCGCGTGCAAGGAAGAGAACCAGGTGCCGCTCGGCGTGAACCGCAGCTGGGTCGAGCCGTGACGCTTTGACTCGGTCGTGAAGCGCGGCATTCCGCTGAGTTGCTCGGCGGATTGCGCCCGGACCCGGCCCGGGGCTATAGTCACCGCGGAGCGCGACATCGACATCCTCGAAACCGATCTCCTGATCCTGGGCGCCGGCGGCGCCGGGCTCTGCGCGGCCCTGCACGCCGCTGCCCGCGCGCCGCACCTGTCGGTGACCGTCGTCGTCAAGGGCCTGCTCGGCCGCGCCGGCTGCACGCGCATGGTTCAGGGCGGCTACAACGCCGTGCTCGCCTCGCCCGACTCCCTCGAGGCGCATCTCCTCGACACCCTGGCGGGCGGCGGCTGGATCAACGACCAGGAGCTCGTCTGGGCTCTCGTCACCGAGGCGCCCGGGCGCGTGCTCGAGCTGGAAAGTCGCTACGGCTGTTTCTTCGACCGCCACCCCGACGGCCGCATCCACCAGAAGCCCTTCGCCGGCCAGACGCACGACCGGACCATCCACAAGGGAGATCTGACCGGCATCGAGATCATGAACCGGCTGACCGAGCAGGTGTGGACGCGCGAGTCCATTCGCGCGTTGGAAGAGCACCGCGCGGTGGACCTGCTGAGCGACGGCGCCGGCCGGGTTGGCGGGGCGCTCCTGCTCGACGTCCGGCGGGGCAGCTTCACCGCGGTGCGCAGCCGCGCGACCCTCCTCGCGATGGGCGGCGGGCCGACGATGTACCGCGTCATCGCCTGCTCGGCGGACAAGGCTGCCGACGGCATCGCGCTGGCGTTGCGCGCCGGCGCCACCGTCAAGGACATGGAGATGGTGCAGTTCCACCCCACGGGCCTGGTCGTGCCGAACTCGCTCATGACCGGCGCGCTGCTCGAAGAGGGGCTCCGCGGGGCGGGGGGTAGGCTGCTTAACGGCAAGGGCGAGCGCTTCATGTCGCGCTACGACCCGGGGCGCATGGAGCGCTCCACGCGCGACCTCGTCGCGCGCGCCTGCTTCACCGAGGTGCAGGAGGGCCTCGGCAGCCCGCACGGCGGCGTCTGGATCGACGTGTCTCACCTGGGCGCGCAGTTCGTTGAGACCAACTTCCGCGGCATGGTCAGGCGCTGCCGGGACTTCGGCCGGGACCTGGCCCGCGAGCCCGTCGAGGTGGGCCCGACGGCGCACTTTATGATGGGCGGGGTGGTCATCGACGCCTCGTGCCTGACCGCCATCGAGGGACTCTTCGCTGCCGGCGAGGACGCGGGTGGCGTCCACGGCGCGAACCGGCTCGGGGGCAATGGCGTGGCCGATTCCACGGTGTTCGGCGGAATCGCGGGCGACGTCATGGCGGAGTGGGTGGTGGGACGGTCGCTGCCGCGGATGTCCACCCACGCGGTCGAGGCGGTCGCGGCCCGCATCGTGGAGCCCCTCGAGCGCGGCGAGGGCGAGAACCTCTACGCGCTCCAGCAGCGTCTGCGCGACGTCATGTGGGAGCAGGTGGGCCTCGTGCGCCAGGCCCCCGGCCTCAAGGCGGCGCTCCGTGAGATCGAGGAGATCGGCCAGCGCGCGGTGGGGGCGGCCGTGCCGGGCGGGACGACCTACAACCTCGCGTGGCAGGACTGGCTCAACCTCCAGAATCAGTCCGCGGCCGCCTGGCTCATCGCGCGGAGCGCGCTCGAGCGCGACGAGAGCCGTGGGTCGCACTTCCGCCGCGATTGCCCGGACACCGGCGCCGAGCTGTATAACGTCCATGTCGCTTCCGGCGACTCGGCGGGCTTGCGCGTCTGGCGGGAGGCCGTGCGGCTCTCCCGGCTGGTTCCCGACAGCGCGGGCAAGCCGGCAGGCGTCGAGGTCGGCGATTGAGCGCGCGGCGCGCCGAGCCCGTGCGTGACCGGAAATTGCTGACGCGCCGCATGGGCTCCGCCGAGGCGTGGCGGGACACCAAGGCGGGCATGTGGGCCTGGCTGCTCCAGCGCGTCGCGGCGGTCGGCCTTCTGGCGGTGATCGTAGTGCACCTCAGCAACCCGTTCGCGCGCCCCGTCCAGGCGGCGCTCCTGGCCCTCGTGCTGCTTCACGGACTGCTCGGCGCGCGCACCATCCTCCTCGACTTCGGCCTGCCGGCGCGCTGGCACCGGCTGCTCTTCCTGCTGGCGCTCCTGGCTGGCGCGGCGGCCTTCGCGATCTTCTGGAGGTGGCGATGGTACTGAAGGTCTTCCGCTGGGGCCCTGGCGCGCGCGAGCGCCTCCAGAAGTACTGGGTCAAGGCCCGCCAGGGCATGACGGTCCTCGACGCCCTTGTCGAGCTCCAGCGTGGCACCGACCCGACGCTCGCCTTCCGCTACGCCTGTCGCGTGGGCATGTGCGGCTCATGCGGCATGGTGATCAACGGCCGCGAGCGCTGGGCCTGCCGGACCTTGCTCTCGGGGCTCGCAGGCGGGCCGGTGACCGTCCGGCCGCTGTACCACTTTCCCCTGATCCGCGACCTCGTCGTCGACATGGCGCCGATCAAGAGCAAGATGCTGGAGATGAAGGCGGTCTTCGTCCCCGGCCGCCGCGCGACGGAGGGCGACAGCTTCGCCCTGATCGGCTCGCGCTCGCGCGAGCGACGCGCGATCGACGCCACGATCGAGTGCATCGGCTGCGGCATGTGCGTGTCGGCCTGCACCATGGTCAGCCACGACGCGCGCTTCCCCGGGCCCGCGGCACTCAACCGCGTCTTCACGCTCCAGCGGGACAGCCGCGACGGCGCGCATACCGATCGTAGCCAGGCCGTCCTCGCGGAAGACGTGTTGACGCGCTGTCACGGCCAGGCCAACTGCACCGCCGTCTGTCCCATGGAGATCTCTCCCACGGACTCCATCGTAGCGCTCAGGCGCCGGGCCGTCCTCCGTCTCTTCGGCATCGGTCCCCGCTGACGCGCTGCGCCCGGGGCCGTCCTTGAAGTACCTCGTGCGCGAGCCGGAAGCGCTACCGGCAGGAAGGCGCCGCCGTCGCCGCGTCGATGTTCGGCACACTCCGCAGGGGCCGCACCCGCGCGTCCGTGTGGGTCATCGCAGCGATGCGCTCATCAGAGTACGCGAGCCGCTGGTGCCCCTGGCGCATGATGGCGAGCAGCGGGGCGACTTCGGAGCGCAGCCGCAGGGCGTTCTATGCCATGTGGCACAACTTCGCACGCATCCACCAACCGCTTTGCGTCACTCCAGCGATGGAGGCCGGGATTGCCGATCACGTATGGACAGCCGCCGAAATCGCGAAACTAGCAAAGTGACGCACTCCACCCGCGGTAGCCGTAGTCGTTGCCCACGGCGGTCAGGATAGAGGTATCGGTGGTGAGCGCGATGGCCGGCAAGGGCCGGCGCTCCTTGTGGAAGCGCCCGACCAGCTCGGCCACCAGATGCTGGGCTTCGGCGGCGCTTCCGCCGTTGCCGCACCAAGAAGCTTCTTCCCTGCTTGCAGGGCCGCGGCGACCAGCCGCCTGGACTCGAGGATGCCCGGTAGCAGCGAAGCGAGCGAGATCTCCACGGCCACCTTGTGGGCCGTGATTGCGTAGCGCACCGGCCGGGCGAGTTCCTCGCCCGGCTCTCCGCCGGCTGCGCTCACGCGATCACCTCTCGTGCGGGCGGCGGAAACGCTCCGGGGCCGGCCGGCTTTCAATGGCGATGACGTGGACCGGGGAGTTCAGAATCTGGGGAATTACGGAGTCGAAAGGGGCAGCCTCCACGGCGTAATGCCCCTCCACCGTCGCGGTCTGGATCCCCGCAGACGCGGCACTAGGTCGTCGGCCGTGGGCTTCACGGAGGTCGCGGAAGCCGCCTCCCCGTCGAGGCACCGAGCGCCCGGCTACGACTCCGGCGGCCGGGGCAGGCCGAGGAAGGCCATGGAGCCGGAACCAGTCTTGATGAGCGGCGAGTCGGGATTCCTAGCCAGCTCGAGAAGGTTCGGGGCGCCAGTGGCCAGGTCGCTGATTAGGGTGCCCTCCTCGTCGATCAGGTAGCCGGTCGGGGTCCGTTCTGCTGCAGCAGCACCGAGCACTTGAGGCCTTGCTTGGCCACGAAGTCGCGCATCGCTTCGGGGCTCGATGAGGCAATCAGCAACGGAACGGGCAGGCGGTCGCGCCCGTCCAGGGGCATGGCGGCCAGCTCCGGGGCCATCTGCTCGCAGTAGCCGCAGTGAGCGCTGAAGAAGACCAGCAGGACGCGCCGCCCGCGGAACTGCTCGAGCGCCACGCGCCCGCCGCCGAGCTCCGTCAGCTCGAAGGACGGCGCCGTGGTGCCGGCGGGAAGCCCTTCGGGCTCGGTCGCCGGCGCCCCCACGCCGTCCTCGATCCGGACATCGTCCGCCAGGTCTTCCAGGGCCTCGACCCGCACGAGCAGGCGACCATTCTCGACGAAGAGCCGGTAGCCCAGCCAGCATAAGAGCCCGACGACGATCCACTGCAGCCCGACTCCCACCACCACCAGGCTGAGCAATGGTCCCTCCTCCGTTATCGTGTTACGCCTCAGCGTCCCGAGCGACTCGCGCTCGAACGCCCCGTGGCGGGGAGCCCCGGCATAGGCCGGGGTCCCCCCTGGGCTTCGGAAATCGGACGACTAGCCTGCGCCAGTCGCTCCTGCCACCTGTGCCGAGCAGCACGGCGGAACGGTCTCGCACTTCGGGAAGCAATGACCCGGAACCTCTGGTGATGCGCAGCAGGTTGCCACACACTTGTAGTTAAGTCCGACGTTCGTCTTGCAGAACTTCGAACCCAGGCAGGGCACCACATTGCTGCAGAACTGGTCCTGCCAGCAGAAGCCACGGGCGCTCAGTGACCCGTTGGCCCTCACCTTCGGAGTGCAACGGCAGCCGCTGAAGCCAGGCTGAGGCGGCCCGCAGACTACCTGGTTGCCGCAGGTACCGTCGGGCGGCGGATTCGGCGTGCATCTGCTCGCCCACGCCTCGGCATTCCGCACCCCCACAGCCGAGACCATGGTGCCCAGCACGCCTGCGCCAACCCACTTCAGCGCATCGCGCCGAGAGATGCCGTTGGCCAGGGCCTTCGACATCCGGTCGAATGAATGCTCCAATCGCTCGGGGCTACATACCGACATGACTGTGCCTCCTTTGCTCTTACGTTCTGTCCCTTTTCGGTTGAGTCCGCCGCGGCGGCCCTTCCGTGACATCCCGGGACACGTCTGCCGCCGCCAGAGACCTCACCGATCCCTAGGCTCAGACACCACCTCCTTCCCCGCCTCCGGACGCGCGCGACGCGAGGGCCAGGATCTCGTCACGCCCAGCGGCCAGGTCCGCCGCGATGACCCCCTGCTCGTCGAGCAGGTACGCGATTGGCGTGGCGAACTTGGCGTACGAGCGCGATATCTCCCACTGGCGCTGCAGCAGCACGGGGAACGTCAGCCCGTGCTCCGAGATTTTGGCGCGATTGGCCTTCACGCTACCGCGGCTCACCATGAGGAGCTCGAACTCCGCCCGGCGCCGGTGGAGCCGCTCCAGTTCGCTCGCCAGCTGGTCGCAGGGCTCGCACTCGGGGTCCGAGAACACCAGGAGCACCCGTCGGCCGCGATAGTCTTCCAGGGACAACTCGCCTCCGTCCACGCGCGGCAGGCGGAAGCTCGGCGCGAGGGTCCCGGCCTTGAGCCCGTCTCGCCCGATCCGGCTCTCCGAGAGGGGCCGCGTGGCCTTTCCGGCAGAGCCAGGGGTGCTCGCCCTGCCATCTGTGGCCGGGACCTCCCCGCGCGCCAGGGCCAATACGGGCTCCGGGCCCATCGCCTTCGGGCTCGCAATGGCGCCGCCCTCGTCGAGCAGATAGGCCATCGGGGTGCCGGGCGCCTGATATGCCACGCCGACCTCCCACTTCTCCTGCAGAAGGACCGGACAGCGGAGGCCATGATCCTTGGCGAGCCGCCGGTTCTCCTCGGGATTCCCGGTGGATACGAGCACGAGGGCCGGACGGGCGTCCCCTTGCGCCAGGGTGGCGAGGTCGGAAGCCATCCTCACGCAGTGAGGGCACGTGGGGCTCCAGAAGACCAACACGAGCCGGTGTCCGCGGAACTGTTCGAGCGACATGCGGCTGCCGTCGAGAGCGGGAAGATCGAAGGCGGGAGCGGGCGAGCCGACAGGCAACCCTGACTCTCCCTCCAGCAGTGCGCCTTTACCTTCAGCCTCCACCAGTTGCCGATTCAGCTTGAACATCCGCTCAGCGGCTCCATTGAAGTCCGCCTCCACATCCTTCAGACGCAGGATGATTCGACGGTTCTGGAGCAGGAGCTGGTAGGCCGCCCAGCAGCCCAGCGCGACGACCACCACCGGCAGCGTGACGCCCAGAACGAGCCACATGCTCACGAGCGACATCATGACCGGCCCTCCCGGCTCCCAGCCGAGGCGTGCCCCGAGCCCTTGCGACGTGACGGAGAATCTGCCCAAACAGCCGGTGTTGTCAAGTGCCTTTCTGACAGCTTGCGGATAGACATGAGATGCCTAAGCCGCCCGTTGTGGCGGTTGGAGCGCGCCAAGCTTTTCGGCCGGCGTGCGGCCATGGAGCGCCAGGGAGAAGCGTTCGTAGTTGTACCTGGTCTCCCAGTCCCGAACGGCTGCAACGGCAGTGTCGAAGTCCTGGAAGCGTTGTCGGCCCCAGAGCTCCTCCTGGTCGAACTCAGCGAGGAACGCCAGGCTCGAGCCGGGATGCAACCGCCGATAGAGCCGCAGCACCCGGAAGCGCGTACAGTCGTCCAGCGCGGTGTGCTGAAAGGCCCAGGGGCCCGCGATCCGCACGTACTTCACGTCGACCTGAATCGAGTCTCCCGGCTCCGCCTTCCCGAATAGTTTAATCTGCCGAGGTTCCCGCTTGCGGGGTCCGCCGAGCCGGGGCAGTCCCACGTCACGAAATACCCGTTGAATCGTGCCCATGGCCAGCCGGATCCCATGCACGCGCTGCCGCCAGAGCCGCGTGCGCGCGTCCCCGCGGACGATACCGCACTCGCGTCCGATACTGCGGTCGCACCTTCACATCGCGCGGCGCTTCGTTCTGGCTCATGGTGAGTGTCTCCCATTGTCTTCATGGGGTGACATTTTCATTGTCCAACAGCACGCTGGTGCGCCGTCCCTTGACCTCTCCGGAGCGTCATGTTAGCGTTTTATTTGGATAGCACCCGTCGCCTCCTGCTCTGGTGAGTGGGAGGCGATACGTCTGTGTAGGCTCGTCTTTGCGGAGACTTGGCGTGAGGGAGGCCCACCATGGCGGTTGACCAGATCAAGCGGCTCTACGAATCCATGCCCGCCAAGCTCGACCGGGCCCGCAAGCGCTTCGGCCGGGCTCTCACGCTCGCCGAGAAAATCCTCGTCACGCACGCGGATAACTTCGACACGCAGGACTGGAGCCGCGGCAAGGCCCAGCTCCGTCTGCGCGTGGACCGCGTCTCGCTCCAGGACGCCACCGGCCAGATGGCGCTGCTCCAGTTCTTGCAGGCGGGCAAGAAGCAGGTGGCCGTGCCGAGCACCGTTCACTGCGACCACCTGATCCGGGCGCAGACCGGCGCCGCGGAGGACATGAAGCGGGCCATCAGCGAGAACCAGGAGGTCTATGACTTCCTGCACTCGGCCTCGAGGAAGTACGGCATCGGCTTCTGGAAGCCCGGCGCCGGCATCATCCACCAGGTGGTCCTCGAGAACTACGCCTTCCCCGGCGGCCTCATGATCGGCGCCGATTCCCACACGCCGAATGGGGGCGGCCTCGGCATGGTCGCGATCGGGGTCGGCGGCGCCGACTGCGGCGAGGCCATGGCGGGATTGGCGTGGGAAGTGCTCGACCCCAAGCTGATCGGCGTACGCCTGACCGGGAAGCTGTCGGGCTGGACCTCGGGCAAGGACGTGATCACGTATCTCCTCGGCGTGCTCACCGTCAAGGGCGGGACCAACAAGATCGTCGAGTACTTCGGCCCCGGGGCCGAGTCCATCAGCGCCACCGGCAAGGGCACCATCTGCAACATGGGCGCGGAGCTGGGAGCGACGACGTCGCTCTTCCAGTTCGACGACCGAATGTCCGCCTATCTGCGCGCCACCGAACGGGCCGACGTGGCCGCGCTCGCCGAACAGCACCGCGAGCACCTGGTGGCAGACCCCGAGGTGCTGGCGGATCCCCGGAAGCACTTCGACGAGATCGTCGAGATCGATCTCTCCGAGCTCGAGCCTCACATCGTCGGGCCGCACTCGCCCGACCGCGCTCGGCCGATCTCCAAGCTCGCCGCCGAGGTCAAGAAGGAAGGGTGGCCGGCCCAGATCACGAACGCGCTGATCGGCTCCTGCACGAACTCTTCCTACGAGGACATGAAGCGCTCGGCCCACGTCGCCATGCAGGCGCTCAGGGCGGGGTTGAAGGCGAAGACGCCGTTCCTCGTCACGCCGGGCTCGGAACGCATCTACCAGACGATCAAGCGCGACGGCATCATGGCGACCTTCGAGCAGATCGGCGGCACCGTCCTCGCCAATGCCTGCGGCCCGTGCATCGGCCAGTGGAAGCGCTCCGACGTGGGCAAGGACGAGACCAATACCATCGTGTCCTCGTTCAACCGCAACTTTCCCGGTCGCAACGACGGCAGCGCGGCGACGCTGTCCTTCCTGACGAGTCCCGAGATCGTGACGGCCCTCGCCTTCGCGGGTACGCTCGAGTTCGACCCGGTGCGCGGGACCATTCCCGGCCCGGACGGCAAGGCCTTCCGGTTCACGCCGCCGGAGTCCGAGGAGCTGCCGGCCAAGGGCTTCGCCAAGGGTGAAGAAGGTTACGAGGCGCCGGCCGCCGATGGCGATAGCGTCACGGTGGCGGTGTCGCCCACGAGCGAGAGGATCCAGCTCCTCCAGCCTTTCCCGCTCTGGGACGGCAACGACTTCGACGCCCTGCCCATCCTGGTCAAGACCAAGGGCAAGACGACCACGGACCACATCTCGCCCGCGGGCCCGTGGCTGCGCTTCCGGGGCCACATCGACAAGATCAGCGACAACATGTTCCTGGGAGCCGTCAACGCCTTCACCGGCGAGACGGGCAAGGGGGTCAACCCGCTCACGGAGGAACAGGGGCAGAACTTCTCGAAGATGGCGCGCGAGCTCAAGGCCAAGGGCCTGGGCTGGGTCGTCATCGGCGACGAGAACTACGGCGAGGGGTCGAGCCGCGAGCACGCCGCCATGTCGCCGCGCTATCTCGGCTGCAGGGCCGTCATCGCCCGGAGCTTCGCCCGGATCGCCGAGACCAATCTCAAGAAGCAGGGCATCCTGCCGCTGACGTTCCTGAAGCCGTCGGACTACGACCTCCTGGGGCAGGACGACCGCGTGAGCGTCACGGGACTGGCGGCCCTCGCGCCGGGGAAGCCCGTCACCGCGGTCATCACCAAGCCCGGCGGCAAGAGCGTCACCATCCAGTGCCAGCACACCCTGACCGACGAGCAGATCGGGTGGTTCAAGGCGGGCTCCGCCCTGAACGCCCTGAAATAACTTTTCCCAAGGAGACCAGACCATGGCGTCCCGAGTAAAGATCCCGGCGGGCGAGAAGATCACGATCAGCCACGGCAAGCTGCAGGTGCCGGACCGCCCGATCATCGCCTTCATCGAGGGCGACGGCATCGGGCCGGACATCTGGGCGGCCTCGGTGCGCGTGCTCGACGCCGCCGTCGAGCAGTCCTACCGCGGCAAGAAGAAGATCGCGTGGGCGGAGGTCTACGCGGGCGAGAAGGCGCGGGCCGTCTACGGCAAGGACTGCCCGCCCAACCTGCTGCCGGACGAGACCATGGACGTCATCCGCGAGTACCTGATCGCCATCAAGGGCCCGCTCACGACGCCCATCGGCGAGGGCTTCCGCTCGCTCAACGTCACGCTGCGGCAGGTCCTGGACCTCTACGTGTGCCTGCGCCCGGTGCGCTACCTCAAGGGCGTGCCCTCGCCGGTCAAGCATCCGGAGAAGATCGACATGGTCATCTTCCGGGAGAACACCGAGGACATCTACGCCGGCATCGAGTGGGAGCAGGGCACGCCCGAGTGCAAGAAGGTCGTCGACTTCCTCGTGAAGGAGATGAAGGTCGACAAGATCCGGTTCCCCAGCACGTCGTCGATCGGCATCAAGCCCGTGTCCAAGGAGGGCTCCGAGCGGCTGATCCGCGCGGCGATGCGGTATGCGATCGAGAACAACCGGCGCAGTGTCACCCTGGTCCACAAGGGCAACATCCAGAAGTACACGGAAGGCATGTTCATGAAGTGGGGCTACGCGCTCGCCAAGCGTGAGTTCTCCGACAAGCTCGTCTCCTGGGACGACTGCGGCGGCAAGGTGCCGGCGGGGAAGATCCTGGTCAAGGACGCCATCACCGACGCGTTCCTCCAGCAGATCCTGACGCGCCCGGACGAGTTCGACGTCATCCCGTGCTGCAATCTCACGGGGGATCTCCTGTCGGATGCGACGGCCGCGCAGGTGGGGGGGCTCGGCATCGCGCCGGGCGCCAACATCAATTACGACACCGGGCATGCGCTGTTCGAGGCGACCCACGGCACGGCCCCCAAGTACGCCGGGCAGGACAAGGTCAACCCGGGCTCGGTCATCCTCTCGGGCGAGATGATGCTGCGCCACATGGGCTGGACCGAGGCGGCCGACCGGATCAACGCGGGCATCGAGACGACCCTCGCGCAAAAGATCGTGACGTACGACTTCGCGCGGCTCATGGAGGGCGCGAAGGAAGTCAAGTGCTCGGCGTTCGGGACGGCCGTCATCGAGAGCATGAAGACGCTGTAGGCCGCGAGGAGATTGGACATGGCTCGCCCAAAGATCACGGTGGTCGGTGCCGGCAACGTCGGCGCCTCGGTCGCGCAGTACGCGGTGGAGAAGGAGCTGGGCGACGTCGTCCTGATGGACGTCATCGAAGGCATCCCGCAGGGCAAGGCGCTCGACTTGGCACAGGCCGGGCCCGTGCACGGTTACGATGCGACGCTGGTGGGCTCGAATGGCTACGACGAGACGGCCGACTCCGACATCGTGGTCATCACCGCCGGTCTTGCGCGCAAGCCGGGCATGACCCGCGATGACCTCCTGTTCAAGAACGCCGAGATCGTGGGCGGAGTCATCGAGCACGTGGTGGCGCGCTCGAAGAGCGCCATCCTGATCCTCGTGACGAACCCGCTCGACGCCATGGTGCAGCTGGCCTGGAAGAAGTCGGGCTTCCCGCACCAGCGCGTGGTCGGCATGGCGGGCATCCTCGACTCGGCCCGTTTCCGCACGTTCATCGCCCAGGAGCTCAAGGTCTCCGTGGAGAACGTCACGGCCTTCGTGCTGGGCGGCCATGGCGACACCATGGTGCCGCTGCCGCGCTACTCGACGGTGGCGGGCATTCCGATCACCGACCTGCTGCCGCCGGACAAGATCCAGGCGCTCGTCACGCGCACGGCCAACGGCGGGGCGGAGATCGTGGGGCTTCTCAAGAGCGGCAGCGCCTACTACGCGCCGGCGGCCGCGGCGGTCGAGATGGTCGAGGCGGTCCTCAAGGACAAGAAGAAGATCCTGCCGTGCGCGGCGTACCTCGACGGCGAGTATGGCGTCAAGGGGCTCTACGTCGGCGTGCCGGTCAAGCTGGGCCGCAGCGGGGTCGAGCAGGTGATCGAGATCAAGCTCACGCCCAGCGAGCAGGCGGGCTTCGACAAGTCCGCCGCGGCCGTGCGCGAGCTGGTGGAAAAACTCAAGCTGTAAACGGGGGGCGAGATCATGACGAAACCCAAGATGGCGAAAAAGACCCACCGCCCGGCCAAGGCGGCGAAGCGCGCGCGGCCCGTAAAGCCCATCCCGAAGGGCTACCACACGCTCACCCCGGGCTTTTGCGTGCGCGGCGCCGCCCAGGCGATCGATTTCTACAAGCGGGCTTTCGGCGCCACGGTGCGGATGCGGCTGACGAAGCCCGACGGAGCCACTCTCGCGCACGCCGAGCTCTTGATTGGCGACTCGATGTTCATGCTGGGCGAAGAGGATGCCGCGACGAGCGGTCCGTCGGCGCAGACGCTGGGCGGCACGCCGGTCAACTTCTACCTGTACGTCACGAATGTCGACGCCGCGGTCGCGCGGGCGCTGGCGGCCGGCGCGAAACCCATCATGCCCATCACCGACATGTTCTGGGGTGACAGGATCGGCGGCGTCGAGGACCCGTACGGGCAGAAATGGACGCTGGCGACCCACAAGGAGGACGTCGCGCCGCGCGAGATGGCGAAGCGGGCGCAGGCTTTCTACGCGCAGATGGGCGGCCCGCGCTAGCGAAGGGGCGATGCGCGACATCCACGCGAGCTCCATCGTCGCCAGCGACTGCCACGGCGGCGACCTCTACCCGGACGGCATCAAGCGCTACGCGAGAGGATGACCATGTCCAAACGGTTCTTGCGGAATCAGCGGGGGGAAGTCATCCCCGGCGCGACGCTGCGCACCGACGCGTGGTGGCTCGAGCCGCTGAGCGTCATCCTCCTCCTGGGGAGCTTCGGCGTGTACGCGACGTGGGCCGCGCTCCAGAACGCCCACTACTACGTCGCGCCGTATCTCTCGCCCTTCTATTCACCCTGCCTGGCGGCCAACTGCCGGCACGTGAGCGCGCCGCTGATCGGCTCCTGGTGGAACCTCTCGCCCGCCTTCCTGATCCTCTGGATCCCGGGCGGCTTCCGGGCCACCTGCTATTACTACCGCAAGGCCTACTACCGGTCGTTCTTCGGCTCGCCGCCGGGCTGCGCCGTGCGGGACGTCTCGAAGGGCTACCGCGGCGAGACGGGCTTCCCCTTCATCCTCCAGAACGTGCACCGCTACTTCTTCTGGCTCGGCATCCCGGTGATCGCCTTCCTCTGGTGGGACGCGGTCATGGCGTTCAACTTCAACGGCCGCGCCGGCATGGGCGTGGGCACCCTGGTCCTCGTCCTGAACGCCGCGCTCCTGTCGCTCTACACCTTCTCGTGCCACTCCTGCCGTCACATCTGCGGCGGCGGCCTCGACGTCTTCTCCAAGGCGCCGGCCCGTCACGGGATCTGGCGCGTGGTCACCCGGCTCAACGAGAAGCACATGCAGATCGCGTGGGTGAGCCTCATCTGGGTGGGCCTGGCCGACGTGTACATCCGGCTCCTGTCCATGGGCGTCATCAAGGACGTGAGGTTCTTCTAATGGCGACCAGCGAGACCTACGAGACCCACGACTACGACGTCATCGTCATCGGCGCGGGGGGCGCGGGAATCCGCGCGGCCATCGAGGCCAGCGCCCAGGGAGTGAAGACGGCACTCATCTGCAAGTCGCTGCTCGGCAAGGCGCACACGGTGATGGCCGAAGGCGGCATCGCCGCGGCCATGGGCAACGTGTGGAAGGAGGACAACTGGCAGGTCCACTTCCGGGACACGATGCGCGGCGGCAAGATGCTCAACAACTGGCGCATGGCCCAGTTGCACGCCATGGAGGCGCCGGACCGCGTGCTGGAGCTCGAAGAGTGGGGCGCGCTCTTCGACCGCACCCGGGACGGCCTGATCAGCCAGCGCGACTTTGGCGGCCACAAGTACGCGCGCCTGGCGCACGTGGGCGACCGGACCGGTCTCGAGATGATCCGCACCCTCCAGCAGCGCGCGGTGCACAAGGGCATCGACGTGCACATGGAGTGCAACGTCCAGCGCCTGCTCAAGGACGGCGACCGGGTCTGCGGCGCCGTCGGCTACTGGCGGCCCACGGGCAAGCTCGTCGTCTTCAAGGCCAAGGCCATCGTCCTGGCCACGGGCGGCGTCGGCAAGTCGTGGAGGTTCACGTCCAACTCCTGGGAGTCCACGGGCGATGGCATCACGCTTGGGCTCGACGCCGGCGCCGAGCTCATCGACATGGAGTGCATCCAGTTCCACCCGACGGGCATGGTGTGGCCCACGAGCGTGCGCGGCATCCTCGTGACCGAGGGCGTGCGAGGCGATGGCGGCACGCTCAAGAACTCCGAGGGCGCGCGCTTCATGTTCAATTACATCACGGAGTACTTCAAGGGCGAGACGGCCGACAACGAGAAGGAGGCCGACGCCTGGTACGAGAACAAGAAGAACAACCGCCGCACGCCCGATCTCTTGCCTCGCGACGAGGTCGCGCGCGCTATCAATGCTGAGGTCAAGGCGGGGCGGGGCACCCCGCATGGGGGGGTGTTCCTCGACATCTGCACGCGGCGCTCTCCGGATTACATCAAGAAGCGCCTCCCGTCCATGTACCACCAGTTCAAAGAGCTGGCCGATGTGGACATCACCAAGGAGATGATGGAAGTTGGGCCCACCTGCCACTACATCATGGGGGGGATCCGGGTAGACGCGGACACGACGGCGACCTGTGTGCCCGGGCTCTTCGCGGCGGGGGAGGTGGCGGGCGGCATGCATGGAGCCAACCGGCTCGGCGGCAACTCGCTCTCCGACCTGATCGTCTTCGGCCGGCGCGCCGGGCTCTACGCGGCGGAGTGCGTCAAGTCCCTCAGGGGAGCGCTGACCGCGGACGCCGGGCAGGTGGAGGCGGCCGTCCGCGCCCTGCTGGCCCCCATCGAGCACCGCGGCGGGGAAAATCCCTACGCCATCCACAGCGACCTGCAAGAGTGCATGCAGTCCCTGGTCGGTATCATCCGCACCGAGAGCGAGCTCAGGAAGGCCCTCGATGAGATCGGCGTCTTCAGGCAGCGGCTGACCCGGGTCGGCGTGAGCGGCGGCCAGGAGTTCAACCCGGCCTGGCACCTGGCCCTCGACCTCTACTCGATGCTCTCGGTGTCGGAAGCCACGACCCTGGGGGCGCTGGAGCGGAGAGAGAGCCGCGGCGGCCACACCCGCGAAGACTACCCGATGGCCGACGATCACTTCGGCCAGGTCAACATCGTGATCCGGAAGAGCCACGGCCGCTTCTCCGTGGCGCAGGAGCCCCTGCCGCAGATGCCCGACGAGCTCAACAAGCTCTTCCAAGAGAAGAAGTGATGGCCGCGACCGAGGTGACCATGCGGGTGTGGCGCGGGGATGCCAGGGGCGGCGCCTTCAAGGACTATCGGGTGCCCGTTCAGGAGGGCATGGTGGTTCTCGACGTGGTCCATGAGATCCAGGCCGCCCAGGCCGGCGATCTCGCCTGCCGGTGGAACTGCAAGGCAGGCAAGTGCGGCTCCTGCAGCGCGGAGATCAACGGGAAGCCACGGCTCATGTGCATGACACGCATGAATACGTTCGAGCCCGGCCAGCCCATCACCGTGGCGCCGATCAAGACCTTTCCGCTCTACCGCGACCTGGTGGCGGACGTCTCGTTCAACTACGAGAAGGCGAAAACCATCCCGGCCTTCAAGCCGGGACCGAAGGAGGCCGACGGCACGCGGCGCATGCAGCAGGAGGACGTCGAGCGGAGCCAGGAGTTCCGCAAGTGCATCGAGTGCTTTCTCTGCCAGAACGTCTGCCACGTGATCCGCGACCATCCCGAGAACAAGCCTGTCTTCGCCGGGCCGCGCTTTCTCATGCGGATCGCCGAGCTCGAGATGCACCCGCTCGACACCAACGACCGGCTCGAGCTGGCCCGCGCGAAGGCGGGGCTCGGCTTCTGCAACATCACGAAGTGCTGCACCGAGGTCTGCCCCGAGCACATCCACATTACCGACAACGCGCTCATCCCGCTCAAGGAGCGCGTCGTCACCGAGAATTACGACCCGGTGGCGTGGCTCGTCCGGAAGATCACCGGCGCGGCCTGATCCGTGAAGATTCACGAGTACCAGGGCAAGGCGATTCTGCGCGAGTACGGCGTCGCCGTGCCCAACGGCGGCGTCGCCGATACTCCCGCCCAGGCCAGGGCGATCGCGGCGAAGCTCGGCGGCCGCGTGGTCGTGAAGGCGCAGGTGCACGCCGGCGGCCGCGGCAAGGCGGGCGGGGTGAAGCTCGCCGACGATCCGGTGGGCGCCGAAACCGCCGCGGGACAGATTCTCGGCATGATGCTCAAGACCCCGCAGACGCCGCCGGAGGGCATCAAGGTCCTCAAGGTTCTGGTCGAGGAGGCCATGCCGATCGCGGCCGAGCTCTACCTCTCGATGACCCTCGACCGCGGCCGGGCCACCCACGTGGTGATGGCCTCGCAGGCGGGCGGCATGGAGATCGAGGAGGTCGCGGCGACCCAGCCGGAGAAGATCATCCGCGAGTGGACCGATCCGGCGCTGGGACTCCAGCCTTTCCAGGCGCGTAGCCTCGCCTTCGGCCTGGGACTCGCCGGCGACCAGTTCAAGTCGGGCGTCGGGCTCATCCTGAGCCTCTTCCGCGCCTACCTCGAGAAGGACTGCTCGCTGGCCGAGATCAACCCGCTCGTGGTGACGAGGGACGGACGGGTGCTGGCCCTCGACGCCAAGCTCAACTTCGACGACAACGCGCTCTTCCGCCACAAGGAGGTCGTGGCGCTCCGCGACACCAACGAGGAGACCCCGCTCGATGTCGAGGCCTCGAAGTTCGGTCTCAACTACATCAAGCTCGACGGCAACGTCGGCTGCATGGTCAACGGCGCGGGGCTCGCCATGGCGACCATGGACATCATCAAGCTCGCGGGCGGCGAGCCGGCCAACTTCCTCGACGTGGGCGGGGGCGCCTCGCCCGAGCAGATCGAGAACGCGTTCCGCATCCTCTCCTCCGATCCGTCCGTCAAGGCGGTCTTCATCAACGTGTTCGGCGGTATCCTCCGCGTCGATCGTCTCGCGGAGGGAATTATCGGGGCGGTGAGCAAGCTTGGGCTCGAGCTGCCGGTGGTGCTCCGCGCGGAAGGCACCAACGTCGAGCAAGGCAAGAAGATGCTGGCCGAGTCCGGGCTCGCCCTCGTGATGGCCGACGGCATGGGCTCGGGCGCCGCCAAGGCCGTCGAGCTGGCGCGCTCCGCCGACAAGAAAGCCGTCATCGGCAAGCCTTGACCGGACGCAGGGTGGCGGTGTAGTGTCCACCCGGTCGACGGCCCGAAGGCGCTTCGGGGCGTCCGGGGGGAAGACATGGATCGCTTCAACTGCGATGTGCTGGTGGTGGGCGGCGGCGGGGCAGGATTGCGCGCCGCCATCGCAGTGGCCGAGACGCAGCCGCAGCTCCGCGTCGCGGTGATCTCGAAGGTCTATCCCATGCGCAGCCACACGGTCTCGGCCGAGGGCGGCGCCGCGGCGGTGATCAAGGCCGGGGACAGCCTGGACGCGCACGCGTACGACACCATCTCCGGGGGCGATTGGCTCAGCGACCAGGACGCGGTGGAGGCCTTCGTGAAGGAAGCGCCCCTGGAAATGCTCCAGATGGAGCATTGGGGCTGTCCATGGAACCGCGAGCCGGATGGCCACGTCGCCGTGCGTCCCTTCGGCGGCATGAAGGTGGAGCGCACCTGGTTCGCCGCCGACAAGACCGGCTTCCACATGCTCCACACGCTCTTCCAGACCACCCTCAAGTACGACGGCATCCAGCGTTATGACGAATGGTTCGTCACCAAGCTCCTCGTCGACGAGGGGCGCTGTCAGGGCGTCGTCGCCATCGAGATGGCGACGGGACATATCCAGGCCATCACCGCGAAGGCCGTGATCCTCTGCACCGGAGGGTGCGGCAAGATCTTTCCCTTCACCACCAACGCGAACATCAAGAACGGCGACGGCATGGCGCTGGCCTACCGCGCCGGGGCGCCGGTGAAGGACATGGAGTTCGTCCAGTACCATCCCACCGGCCTTCCCTTCACAGGAATCCTGATCACGGAAGCGGCGCGATCGGAGGGCGGCTGGCTCCTGAACAAGGACGGCTACCGCTATCTCCAGGATTACGACCTGGGCAAGCCGGAGCCCAAGCCCGTGCTGCGCTCGATGGAGCTCGGCCCCCGCGACCGGCTCTCCCAGTGCTTCGTGAAGGAGATGGAGAAAGGGCGCACGCTCGAAGGGCCGTACGGCAACTACGTGCACCTGGACCTGCGCCACCTGGGCCAGCAGGTCATCGACAAGAAGCTGCCCTTCGTCCGGGAGCTGTGCCTCAAGTACGAGAACATCGATCCGGTCAAGGAGATGATTCCCGTTCGGCCCGTCGTCCACTACATGATGGGCGGCATCTCGACCGACATCGGCGGCGCCACTCCCTTGGAGGGGCTCTACGCGGCGGGGGAGGCCGCCTGCGTCAGCATCAACGGGGCCAATCGCCTGGGCTCGAACTCTCTCACCGAGATCCTGGTGTTCGGCGCGCGGGCCGGCAAGGCGGCCGCGGCCTTCGCCGCCGGGCAAGGCGAGGCGGGTCCGGCCGTCATGGCCCAGGCGCACGATGAGGAGCGCCGGCTCGAGGAGAGGTTCTTGCGCAAGACCGGAGGCAGAGAGCGGATCGCCACCCTGCGCGGCGAGATGCACAAGGTCATGGAAGAGAGCGCCGGGATCTACCGGACGGAGTCGACGCTCCAGGCGGCGGCGGGCAGGCTCAGGGGGTTGCGGGAGCGCTTCTCAGACGTTTCGCTGGACGACCGCAGCCACACGTTCAACACGGAGCTGACGGCAGCCCTCGAGCTCTCCTACATGCTGGATCTGGCCAGGACGATCGTCCAGTCCGCCCTGGAGCGCAAGGAATCGCGCGGCTCGCACCAGCGCACCGACCACCCGCAGCGGGACGACGAGCGCTTTCTCGCCCACTCCCTGGCCTACCGATCGGACGACGGCACCCCGCGGATCGAGTACAAGCCGGTCACAATCACCCGCTGGCCCCCGGGCAAGCGGGTCTACGGGAGGTAGAGCGGAATGCCCTCCACGGTGGCCTTGACGGTGGTTCGCTACCGGCCGGAAAAGGAATCCGAGCCCACGGTCCAGACGTACGACGTCCCGGTGCGGAAGGACTGGGTGGTCCTGGATGCCCTCAACTACGTCAAGGATCAGATAGACGGATCGCTGTCGTTCCGGTGGTCGTGTCGGATGGGGGTCTGCGGCAGCTGCGGAATGAAGGTGAACGGCAAGCCGAAGCTCACGTGCGCGGCCTTCCTGACCGACCACCTGCCCGGACCCATCCGCGTGGAGCCGCTGGATAATTTTCCGCTCGTGCGGGACCTGATCGTGGACCTGACCGACTTCCTCGGCAAGCTCAAGAAGGTGAAGCCCTGGATCGTCCGCAAGCAGGACAAGCCGCTGGCCGAGGGCGAGTACCTGCAGACCCCGGCCCAGCTGGATGCCTTCAAGCAGTTCAGCATGTGCATCAACTGCATGCTCTGCTATTCGGCGTGCCCGATCTCCGGGCTCGAGCCGGGCTTCGTCGGACCCGCGGCCATCGCCCTGGCCCAGCGCTACAACATGGACTCCCGCGACCAGGGGGCGGCCGAGCGCCTGGACATCCTGTCCGAGCACGACGGCATCTGGCAGTGCACCTTCGTCGGCGAGTGCACGAAGGTGTGCCCCAAGCATGTGGACCCGGCCGGCGCCATCCAGCAGTACAAGCTCACGGGCGCGACGGAATGGCTCAAGGCGCTGCTCATGCCCAGGGGCGGGAGATGAGCGGCGAGCCCCGTTACACGCTTTACCATCCTCGCTGGTACCGCCGCCGCATGTCGGTCTGGTGGTGGCTGCACGACCGGGCCTACACCGGCTTCGTCCTGCGCGAGCTGACGTGCGTCTTCGTGGCCTTCTTCGCGCTGACCTATTTCTGCCAGCTCCGCGCGATCGCCAAGGGCCCGGAGGCCTACGCGCAGTTCCTTGCCGGCCTGAAGACCGCGCCGTTCCTGGTCCTCAACACGGTGACGTTCATCTTCGTGCTCCTCCATTCGATCACGTGGTTCAACCTCGCGCCCAAGGCGATGGTGGTGCGCCTCAGAGGCACGCGGGTGCCGGATGGGGTCATCATCGCCATGAACTACGCGGCGTGGCTCGTGCTCTCCGGGGCCGTCGCCTTCATCCTGGTGAGGGGATAATGCTCGGACGCATCGCGCCGCTCCTGTGGCTCCTGTTCAGCGTGGGCGGGACCGTCGCCGCGCTCCTGTTCCCGATCCATCTCTTCCTGACCGGCCTGGCCTTTCCCCTCGGCTGGGTCGAGGCGCCCCGCTACGAGTCCGTCCACGGCCTTCTGGCGCATCCGGCGACGCGGCTCTATGCCTTCGTCCTCATCTCCCTGCCGCTTTTCCATTGGGCCCACCGGTTCCGCTACACGCTCTACGACGGCCTGCAGCTGAAGCATCTCACGGCCCTCATCGCCGTCCTCTGCTACGGCACCGCGCTCCTCGGAACCGCCGCCACTGCCTTCGTGCTGTGGAGCATGCCGTAGCCAATCGAGCGGAGCTGCCATCGACGACCGGGCTTCATGATGGAGGTGAATAGATGTCGAAGTATCTCGTCGTCACGCATCAGACCGCCTTGAGCCGCGAGCTCCAGCGCACGGTGAGCGCGCTGGTCGCGGAGGATCCGTCAGCGGAGTTCGCCGTTCTCGTGCCCGATGAGCGGGCGTTGGCGCTCACGTGGGAGGGCGAAACGGTTGACGAAGCCAGGCACCGCGCCGAAGCCGCGAAGACGCTCCTCGAGGAGACGGCGCGAGCGCGAGTGTTCCGTATCGCGGTCGGCGCGTCCGAGCCGCTGCGCGCGATCGCGGACGAGCTTCTCGAGCATCCCGGCTACGACACTCTCGTCATCTGCACATTGCCGCCGGGCATTTCCCGCTGGCTGAAGCTGGACCTGGTCCACCGGGCCGAGCGGAAGTTCGGCCTGCGCGTCGTTCACGTTGTGGCCGAAGCCCCCGCGCAGGCCCGTAAGTGACATGAGCATTCTCGTCGACAAGGGGACCCGTGTCCTCGTCCAGGGCATCACCGGGAAAGAAGGCGCCTTCCACGCCGCGCGCTGCAAGGAGTACGGCACCCAGGTCGTGGGCGGGGTCACCCCGGGCAAGGGCGGGACGACCCACGAGGGCTTCGCCGTGTGGAATACGGTGGAAGAGGGAGTCAAGGCCACGGGCGCCGACTGCGCGCTGATCTTCGTGCCGCCGCCGGCCGCGGCCGACGCGATCATGGAGGCCGCCGACGCCGGCGTGCCGCTGGTCGTCTGCATCACGGAAGGCGTCCCGGTCGCGGACATGGTGCGGGTCAAGGCCTTCCTTGCCCGCACGCGGAGCCGCCTCATCGGGCCGAACTGCCCCGGCATCATCTCGCCCGGCAAGGCCAAGATCGGCATCATGCCCGGCCACATCCACAAGGAAGGGCCGATCGGGGTCGTCTCCCGCAGCGGGACGCTGACCTACGAGGTGGTCCACCAGCTGACCCAGCACGGCCTCGGCCAAACCACCTGCGTCGGCATCGGCGGCGACCCGGTGAACGGCACGAGCTTCATCGACGTGCTCCGCCTCTTCCAGGACGATCCGCAGACCGAAGCGATCATGATGATCGGCGAGATCGGCGGCACGGCCGAAGAAGAGGCCGCGGCGTTCATCAAGGCCCACGTGAGAAAGCCCGTCGTCGGCTTCATCTGCGGCCAGACGGCCCCGCCTGGCCGCCGCATGGGCCATGCGGGCGCCATCATCGCGGGCGGCCAGGGCACGGCCGCCGAGAAAATGAAGGCCATGGCGGCTGCCGGCATCACCACGGTCAAGAGCCCCGCCGACATGGGTGCCACGGTCGCGCGAATCGTCGGCAAGTAAAACACCTACCCGAAAGGACACATCACCTCGATGGCCGTAGAGCGCACGCTGACCATCATCAAGCCCGACGCCGTCGCCAAGAACGTCGCCGGCCAGATCATCGCCCGCTTCGAGCAGGCGGGCCTCAAGGTCCTCGCCGCCACGCTCGTCCATCTGACGCCCGCCCAGGCCGCGGGCTTCTACATCGTCCACAAGGATCGGCCGTTCTACGGAAGCCTCTGCGCCTTCATGACGCAGGGGCCGTGCATGCCGATGGTGCTGGAAGGCGAGGGGGCCATCGCGCGCCTCCGCGACCTCATGGGCGCGACCGATCCCGCCAAGGCCGCGCCGGGCACGATCCGCAAAGACTTCGCCTCGTCGATCGAGGCCAACGCCGTGCACGGCTCTGACTCGCCCGAGTCGGCCGCCTTCGAGATCCCGTACTTCTTCGGCGCGACGGAGATCCACCCGCGCTGACTCAGGCGGACGCTGACTTCTATCCGGCCGTCCTCGGCCGGCGCCAGCGCCTGATCGCCGGGATCGTCGGCATCGGGCTGGGCTTCGGCGTGCCCTTCGTGCTCTCGGTCGCGATGGTCGCCACCTCCGGCGATCCCAGCCTGCTCATCCTGCCGCTGCCCTTTCTGCTGGCTCTCTGGGTCATCCAGGGGCTCGCTCCTGCAGGGTTCATGCTCGAGACGGATGGCGTCAGGATCGAGCGCCGCTGGCTCTCGCGACTCATCCCGTACGTTTTTATCCGCGGGGTGGATCGCGAGCCCCGGGCGGTCGGAGGCTTCGGCGCCGTCGGGCTCAACGTCCTCTTCGGCTCGCAGGGGCCCCGGTGGAATCGGCGAACGGGCTGGCACTATCTCGCCATCACCAACACCACCGGCCTCGTCTATCTCCATACGCGTGGAGGCCTCGTGGTACTCTCACCCAGCCGTCCCGATGAGTTCGCCGCCCGTCTTGCCAGGCGGCTTCCCAAGGAGGTGGGACCGTGACAAGTCGGATCGAGCTGGCCGTGTCCATCCCTCAGACCTTCCCCGGCCGTCCAGTGGATCCTGGCTTCATCCGAACGTACCTGGCGCGGGCCGAGGCGCTGGGCTTCCACAGCGCCTGGGTGGTCGAGCAGATCATCGGCGCCATCCCGAGCATCGAGCCGGTCGAGCTCTTGACCTACGCCGCGGCCGTCACCACGCGGATCAAGCTCGGCTCGGCCGTACTGCTCACCGCGCTGCGCGATCCCGTGCACACGGCCAAGAGCCTGACCACGCTCGATCACCTGAGCGGAGGACGGCTCATGGTCGGCGTGGGGCTGGGCGGCCAGCCCGCCGTCTATCCCGCCTATGGCCTCCATGCCGAGCGGCGCGCCGAGCGCTTCGCCGAGGGCCTCGAGGTGATGAAGCGCCTCTGGACCGAGCCGCGCGTCACCTTCGAGGGGCAGTTCTTCAAGCTCACCAACCTGCCGCAGGAGCCCAAGCCCGTGCAGAAGCCGCACCCGCCCCTCTGGTTCGGCGCCCACCATCCCAATGCGCTCAGGCGCACAGCCCAGCTGGGCGACGGCTTCATGGGCGCGGGCTCGCTCTCGACGGCCAAATTCGCCGACGAGGTCAAGCTCCTGCGCGGGCTGCTGTCCGAGGCCAAGCGCGACGCGGCGGCCTTCCCCATCGCCAAGCGCGTCTACATCGCCGTGGACCGCGACCGAGCGCGGGCGGGGAAGCGGCTGACGGAATGGTTCGGCGGCTTCTACGGCCGGCCGCAGATGGCCGAAGAGGTGTCGGTGTGGGGGCCGCCCGAGGAGTGCGTCGCGGGGCTCCGGCAGGTGATCGCCGCCGGAGCGGGCATGGTGATGCTCAATCCCGTCTTCGACGACATGGAGCACCTCGAGACTTTCGCCTCGGAGATCGCCCCTCAGCTCTGAGCCAGGCCGGTGGCGCTCGCCGCCGGTAGCACCTCGCGTCTGGTAAACCTTCATCGGTGGACTCTCTCCGACGGAATCTCATTATAATACCGCTATTTAGAAATACTACGACTAAAAAGGTCGCCATCATCTTCGAAGGGGTGTAGGCTGAATTTCGAAGATCTGGCACGCCAGCGATGGGGAAGGAGCAGGCATGAGCAAGACGGCGCAGCGAATCGAAGAGATCACCCAGCGGGCGTATCCGTACGGGTTCGTGACGGCGATCGAGTCCGAGTCGACGCCGCCTGGGTTGAGCGAGGACATTGTCCGGCTGATCTCGGCGAAGAAGGAGGAGCCCCAGTTCATGCTGGACCGGCGGCTCCGCGCCTACCGGCACTGGGTCACGCTCGAGCGCGCGGCGGCCGAGCCGCGGTGGGCGAACATTACGTACCCGCCCATCGACTACGAGAAGATCGTCTACTACTCGGCGCCCAAGCAGAAGATCGCGGCCAGCCTGGACGAGGTCGATCCGGAGATCCTGCGCACGTTCGAGAAGCTCGGCATCCCGCTCGAGGAGCAGAAGCGGCTCACGGGGGTCGCGGTCGACGCGGTTTTCGACAGCGTGTCCGTGGGGACGACCTTCAAGGAGAAGCTGGCCGAGCTCGGGATCATCTTCTGCTCGTTCTCCGAGGCGGTACAGGAGCACTCGGATCTGGTCCAGCGGTACCTGGGTTCGGTAGTGCCGCACACCGACAACTTCTTCGCCGCCCTCAACTCGGCGGTCTTCAGCGACGGATCGTTCTGCTATGTCCCCAAGGGCGTGCGCTGTCCCATGGAGCTCTCCACGTACTTCCGGATCAACACGGCCGGCTCCGGCCAGTTCGAGCGGACCCTTATCGTCGCCGACGAGGGCAGCTACGTCAGCTACCTCGAGGGCTGCACGGCGCCGATGCGCGACGAGAACCAGCTCCACGCCGCCGTGGTCGAGCTGATCGCGCTCGAGGGGGCGCAGATCAAATACTCGACAATCCAGAACTGGTATGCGGGCGACCGGGAGGGCAAGGGCGGCATCTTCAACTTTGTCACCAAGCGCGGCAAGTGCGCGGGCGCCCGGTCGCGGATCTCCTGGACCCAGGTGGAGACGGGCTCGGCCATCACGTGGAAGTACCCGAGCGTGATCCTGCAGGGGGACGACTCGGTCGGCGAGTTCTACTCGGTGGCGCTCACCAACAACCACCAGCAGGCCGATACCGGCACGAAGATGCTCCATATCGGGAAGCGGACCCGGAGCACGATCATCTCGAAGGGCATCTCGACCGGCCACGGTAACAACACGTACCGGGGCCTGGTCAAGGTACTGCCGCGGGCCACGGGCGCGCGCAACTACACCCAGTGCGACTCGATGCTGCTCGGCAGCCAGTGTGGGGCGCACACCTTTCCGTACATCGAGGTGGCCAACAGCTCATCGGTGGTGGAGCACGAGGCGTCGACCCGGAAGATCAGCGAGGACCAGCTCTTCTACTGCAAGCAGCGTGGCCTGTCCGGAGAGAACGCCATCTCGATGATGGTCAACGGGTTCTGCAAAGAGGTCTTCAAGAACCTGCCGATGGAGTTCGCTGTCGAGGCGACCCGCCTTCTGAGCGTGAGCCTCGAGGGCAGCGTCGGGTAGGGGTCCACGAGGGATGATCGGGGGAGCCATGCTGAGCATCCGGGGGTTGCACGCCGGCGTCGAGGGGAAAGAGATCCTGCGGGGCATCGACCTCGAGGTGCGCGCCGGCGAGGTGCACGCGGTAATGGGCCCGAACGGCTCGGGGAAGAGCACGCTCGCCCAGGTCCTGGCGGGCCATCCCGCCTTCACGGTCACGCGGGGCGAAGTGATCTACGAGGGCCAAAACTTGCTCGAGATGCCGCCCGAGGAACGGGCGCGCGAAGGGCTTTTCCTCGCTTTCCAGTATCCCGTGGAGATCCCGGGCGTCGCCAATGCGCAGTTCCTCAAGGCGGCGGTCAACGAGGTCCGAACCCACCGCGGGCTCGAGGAGCTCGACGCGATGGAGTTCCTGGATCTGCTCAAGGAAAAGCTCGCGCTCGTGGACATGGACCTGGGCTTCATGAGCCGGCCGGTGAACGAGGGCTTCTCCGGCGGCGAGAAGAAGCGGAACGAGATCCTTCAGATGGCGCTGCTGGAGCCCAGGCTGGCCATCCTGGACGAGACTGACTCGGGCCTCGATATCGACGCGCTGAAGGTGGTGGCCGCCGGGATCAACCGGCAACGCCGCCCGGACAACGCCATTATCCTGGTCACGCACTACCAGCGCGTGCTCGACTACGTCACGCCCGACCGCGTCCACGTCCTCTCCGGCGGCCGGATCGTCAAGTCGGGCGGCAAGGAGCTGGCCCTCGAGCTCGAGGCCAAGGGTTACGACTGGCTCGAGGAAAAGGCCGAGGTATCGGCCCAGGTATCGAAATGACCGCCGGGACGACGAGAGAGACCTTTGTCTCCGCCTTCAGGGTGCTCGAGGCCGACGGGACCCTCGGGGGTCCTCCGTGGCTCCGGGGCCTCCGCCGCGAGGCAATCGCGCGCTTCGCGGAGCGCGGCCTGCCTGCCCCGCGCGACGAAGAGTGGAAGTACACGAGCATCGCGCCAATCGCGGCGATCGAGTTCGATCTCGGAGCCGACGGGACCGACGACGGGCTGAGCGAGGACGCGACCGCGCTGTTCTGCGTGTCTCCCGCATGGAGCAGGCTCGTCTTCGTCGATGGCCGGTACTCCGCCAGGCTCTCGGCCATCGGACCGCTGCCCCGCGGCGTCCGGATCCAGAGCCTCGGCGAGGCATTGATTGCCGATGCGGAGATGCTCCGGCCGCACCTCGTCGCCTCCGGCTCGGCAGGGGCCTCCGACGCCTTCGCCGCGCTCAATGCAGCCTTCTGGCGGGACGGGGCGTTCGTGTACGTGCCGGCCGGCGCGGGCATTGCGGAGCCGATCCAGCTGCTGTTCGTCGCCTCCGGCTCGAGCCCGGCGCGGGTCGACCACCCGCGGAGCCTGATCGTGCTCGAGCGGGGCAGCCGTGCGACTCTCGTGGAAAGCCACGTCACGCTCGGCGCCGAGGCGTCGTACCTGACCAACGCGACGACGGACATTGTCGTCGGCGACGGCGCCGAGCTCGACCACTACAAGATCCAGGGGGAGGGCGAGGCCGCCTTTCATATCGGCCGGGCGCGGGTGCGTCAGGCCCGGGAGAGCCGCGTTGGCTCGTGCACGGTCACCTTCGGTGGGCGGCTCGTCCGGAACGAGGTCAAGGTCCGGTTGGAGGCCGACGCCGCCGGCTGCGCGCTCAATGGCCTCTTCGTGGTCGGCGGCCGGCAGCACGTCGACACCCTTACGGTCGTCGACCACGCCGCGCCGCGCGCCACCAGCCGGCAGCTCTACAAGGGGATCCTCGACGGCCGCGCCCGGGGCGTGTTCAACGGCCGCGTGGTCGTGCGCCCCGGGGCGCACGGAACGGACGCCCACCAGACGAACAAGAACCTGCTCCTCTCGGATGACGTGGAGGTCGACAGCAAGCCCCAGCTCGAGATTTTCGCGGACGACGTCAAGTGCAGCCACGGTGCGGCCGACGGCCAGCTCGCGACGGACGCGGTCTTCTATCTCAAGAGCCGCGGCCTCGACGAGGAGGCCGCCCGGACGCTGCTCACCTTCGGGTTCGCCAACGAGGTGCTGGGCAAGATCCGCGTCGAGCCCTTGCGGGCCTGGGTCGAGGCCCTGCTGACCGCGCGGCTGCGCGGCGGTCGGGTTGTGAACGAGGAGCCGCGGGAAGCCGCGGGGAAGGGCACACGATGCGCATGAATCGAACGGTATCGGGAGCCCCGGGGCTGTCCTGGGACGTGGAGCGAATCCGAAAGGACTTCCCCATCCTCCAGCAGCAGATCCACGGCAAGCCGCTGGTCTATCTGGACAATGCCGCCACGACGCAGAAGCCGCAGGCCGTAATCGACGCCCTCGAGGCCTATTACTCGACCGACAACGCCAACGTGCACCGCGGTGTTCACCTCCTGAGTGAGCGGGCCACCGAGGCATACGAGGCGGCGCGGGGTCGGATCCAGCGCTTTCTCCACGCGGCGCAGTCCCGTGAGATCATCTTCGTCCGCGGGACGACCGAGGGCATCAATCTGGTCGCGCAGACGTATGGCCGCCGGATGGTGGGGCACGGAGACGAGATCCTCATCACGGCCCTCGAGCACCACTCGAATATCGTGCCGTGGCAGATGCTCTGCGAGGACAAGGGGGCGACGCTCCGCGTGGTGCCCATCGACGATGCCGGTGAGGTCGATCTCGACGCGTACGAGAGGCTCTTGAGTGGCCGGACCCGGCTCGTCGCGATCGCGCATGTGTCCAATGCCCTCGGCACGATAGTCCCGGTTGAGCGCATGATCGAGGCCGCCCACTCCCGGGGCATCCCCGTCCTCGTCGACGGCGCCCAGGCCGTCGCCCACATGGCCGTCGACGTGCAGGCGCTCGATTGCGAGTTCTACACGTTTTCCGGCCACAAGGTCTTCGGGCCGACCGGGATCGGCGCCCTCTACGGCAAGGCCGACTTTCTCGAGCGGATGCCGCCCTTCCAGGGCGGCGGCGACATGATCAAGGCGGTGAGCTTCGAGAAGACCGTGTACAACGACCTGCCCTACAAGTTCGAGGCGGGGACCCCGGACATCGCAGGAGCCATTGGACTCGGCGCGGCCCTAGACTATCTGGAGGCGCTCGGGCGCAACCATGTCGCGGCCTACGAGAGCGAGCTCCTCGCGTACGGGACGGAGCGGCTGTCTTCGCTCCCCGGGGTCCGCCTGATCGGCACCGCACGGGAGAAGGCCGGCGTGCTGTCGTTCGTCGTGGACGGCGTGCATGCCCACGACGTGGGGACTATCCTGGACCGCGAGGGCATCGCGGTGCGGGCCGGACATCACTGCGCGATGCCGGTGATGGCGCGCTTCCGAGTGCCAGCCACGACGCGCGCGTCGCTGGCGCTGTACAACACGCGGGAAGAGCTGGACGCCCTCGTCTCCAGTCTCGACAAGGTGCGGGAGATCTTCGACTGATGTCCGAGCTGCGCGAGCTCTACCAGGAGGTCATCCTCGACCACAACCGGAAACCGCGGAACTTCCGGAAGCTTCCGTCCCCGACGCAGGCGGCGGAGGGGTACAACCCGCTCTGCGGCGACCGCGTTTCCGTGGAGGTCGAGCTCGAAGGGGAAGTCCTTCGCGACATCGCCTTCCAGGGTTCGGGCTGCGCCATCTCCAAGGCCTCGGCCTCGATGATGACGGCCGCGCTCAAGGGGAAAACGGTGGGCGAGGCGGAGGAGGCCTTCGAGCAATTCCACAGGATGCTGACGGACGGCCGGCCACCCGGAGAATCCCCGGCGGCCCTCGGTAAGCTGGACGCGTTTGCGGGCGTGCGCGAGTTCCCGATCCGGATCAAGTGCGCGACCCTGCCGTGGCACACGCTGCACGCGGCGCTGGCGGGCCAGGCCGAGCCAGTGTCGACGGAGTAAACGGACGATGGCCGCGGTCGATGAGGCGCAAATGGAGAAGCTTGTCGTCGAGGCCCTGCGGGAGGTCTACGATCCGGAGATCCCCGTGAACATCCACGAGCTCGGGCTGATCTATGGTGTCGTCGTGAGCCCGTCTGGATCGGTGTCGGTCCGCATGACCCTGACGGCCGCAGGCTGCCCGGCGGCCCAGGTGCTGCCTGCCGAGGTCGAGCGGCGTATCCGCGCCATTCCCGGCGTCACGAACGTCACGGTGGACGTCACGTTCGACCCGCCCTGGGATTCGAGCCGGATGTCGGAGGCGGCACGGCTGCAGCTCGGGCTCCTTTGAGGTGCCGGGTAGGAATTACCGGCAAGATTGTTTGGTCGCGGCACGTTACATCCCGCACGCGGTCGCAGAGAAGAGAAGACATGACAAAAAATATCGGCCTGACCAAAGAACAGATTCGACGCATCGTCCTGTCGAAGGTGAAAATCGTGTACCGCGACTGGCGGTCCAAAGAGAGCCCGTTTTCGAACCGACGCAGGTCTGGAAACCGCCGGAACGCTCCGCAGGCATTCGAGACCGCGCTCGTCGCCAGTCTCTTGGGCGGATTGTCCGAAGCCATGGAGAAGAACAACCGCGTGCTTGCCTCTGCGCTCGGGCACGCGGCTCGAAGCCCGAGAGCGAAAGCTCAGGCAAAGCGGCGCAAGAGATAGGACAGCCTCACGGAAGGGGTGGAGCCTCGGGAGCGTACGCCGTGCGGTGGCTCCATGGCGAACCGATGGATGCACAGCAGAGTGATTACGGCGTGGCCGGCCGGGCGGACCGTCGGTTCCGGGCCCATGCCAGCGCGATGAACGCCGCTCCCGCCAGGACAAGGATCGCGGCGAACAGCGCGGCGTCCTCCTTGAATAACCCTGTTGCGCGGCGCAGCCGCTCGAGCCAGTCGCCGACGCCGTAGCCCACGCCGTAGCCCGCGAGCACGGGGCACGGGACGTAGCAGATGGCGCCCAGGAGATTGGCGGCGAAGAAGCGGAGGGGAGGAAGCCCGCCCGCGCCCGCGAGCGGTCCCGCCACGGTACGAAACCCCGGCACGAAGCGCGCGGCGAAGACGGCCCGCGCGCCGTAGCGCGCGATGAGCGCTTGGGCCTGCGTCACGCGCGCGGGCGGCAGCGGCAGGCGAGCGATCGCCCGCTGGCCGTAGTACCGCCCCGCCCAGAAGCCCAGGTTGTCGCCGAGACTCGCGCTCACCACGCCGACGATGATCACGAGGGGCAGGTGGAGACGCCCGTGCCACGCGAGGTAGCCGCCCAGGACGAGGACGGACTCCTCGGGCGCGGGCACACCCGCGTTGCCCAGGAGGACGATCACGAGGATTGCCGCGTAGCCCAGATGCTGGAAGAGGTGGATCGGGTCGAGCACGGCGGGCGCGAGCATAGCACGGCGCCTGCCGCGGCATTGACAGGGCGCGGCGCGTGCGCGACAACTGGTTTCCTATGCGCATCCTGGTGGTGGAGGACGACCGGAAGGTCGCCAGCTTCATCCGGAAAGGCCTCGAGGAGGAAGGACACGCGGTCGAGGTCGCCGGCGACGGCGCCGCGGCTGTCGAGCGGGCCACCGTTGGCGCGCCCTGGGACCTCGTGATCCTCGACGTCATGCTGCCCAAGGGCGATGGGTTCAGCGTGCTCAAGACGCTCCGCCAGGAAGGCCTGCGCATGCCGGTGCTGATGCTCACGGCCCGCGACGCCGTCGGCGACAAGGTCACGGGCCTCGATCTCGGCGCCGATGACTACCTGAGCAAGCCCTTCGCTTTCGAAGAATTCCTGGCGCGGGTGCGCGCGCTCCTGCGACGGGGCGGCGGCAGGCCCGCGCCCGTGCTCCGGCTGGCCGATCTCACGCTCGACCCGGCGACGCGTGAGGTCAAGCGGGGCGCCCGGCGGATCGAGCTGACGGCCCGCGAGCACACGCTGCTCGAGTACTTCCTGCGGAATGCCGGCCGCGTGTTGACCCGGTCGATGCTGGCCCAGCACGTCTGGGGACTCGACTTCGACCCCGAGAGCAACGTGGTCGACGTCTACGTCGGCTATCTCCGCCGCCGGATCGAAGGGCAGGGGGAGCGGCGACTGCTGCACACCGTGCGCGGCGTCGGGTACGTGCTCAAGGACGAGTCGTGAGGCCGCTGTCGATCCGCGCCCGGCTCACGATCTGGTATGCGGGCGCCCTCCTCGCCATCCTGGCCGTCGTGAGCGTGCTGTCCTACTCCGTGCTCCGCTGGAGCCTGCTCCAGCAGGTGGACGCCTCGCTCGTGACCGTGGCGCAGATCGTCCGCGAAACGGACGAGCGCGGGGCCGGCGGGTCGGAGGTCGAGCGGGCGATCCGCGAGCTGCTCGGCCCGGGATTCGCCGACCAGTTCTTCCAGTTCCTCGACCCGGAGGGGCGCTCGCGCTTCCGCTCGGGGCCGCCGCCCGCCGCGCCGCTGCCGCTCTCGCGCGAGGCGCGGGTGAACGCCGCGCGAGGGCTGCGCACGTTCGAGACGCTCGAAGACCCGCAGGGCGGGCCGATCCGGCTCCTGACCGTGCCGGTGCAGCGCTCCGGCCGATCCGTGGAGATCATCCAGGTCTCGGCCCCGCTCGCGCGCACGCGGGAGGCGCTCGCGCGCTATCTGACGACGCTCCTGGCGCTGGTGCCGGTGGCCGTCGGCTTGGCCGCCGCGGGCGGCGCCGTCATCGCCGGGCGGGCGCTCCGGCCCGTGCGGGAGATGTCCCGCTCGGCGCGCCAGATCACGGCCGAGGACCTGGGCCGGCGGCTCGAACGGCGGGGCGCCGACGACGAGATCGACCACCTGGCCGACACCCTCAACACCATGTTGGGAGGGCTCGAAGCGGCTTTCGCCCAGGCGCGCCGCTTCTCCGCCGACGCGGCCCACGAGCTGCGCACCCCGCTGACGGCGCTCAAGGGCGAGCTGGAGGTCGCCTTGCGCGCCGCGCGCTCACCGGAGGAGTACAGGCGCGTGCTGCACTCAAATCTCGAAGAGGTGGAGCACCTCATCCGCCTGGTCGAGGATCTCCTGCTCTTCTCGCGCTCCGCCGCGGCGTTGGGGCCGCCGCGCGAGCGGGTCGAGCTGGAGCCGCTCGTGCTCGAGGTGCTCGAGGCCGGTGCGCGCCGGGCCCAGGGCGTGGGCGTCACGGTCCGCGCCGACGCGCTCGAGCCGGCGGTGGTCCTGGGCGAGGCGGGAGCGCTACGCCGCGCGCTCGGCAACCTCGTGGACAATGCCGTCAAGTACACGCCCGCCGGCGGCAAGGTGGAGCTCTCCCTGCTGGTCGCCGAGGGCCAAGCCCGTATCGTGGTTCGCGACACCGGCATCGGCATCGATCCGGCCGACGCCGCGCGCATCTTCGACCCCTTCGTGCGCCTCGACGCGGCCAGGGGCCGGGACGCGAGCGGAGCGGGGCTGGGGCTGGCCCTGGTGCGGGCCATCGTCCTAGCCCACGGCGGCACGATCACCGTGGACAGCACACCGGAGGCGGGCAGCCGCTTCACGGTCAGCCTGCCACTCGCCCCGCCTGCCTGAGAGTCTTCTAATCCCGGTCTCATCCTCCTCTCACGAGCGCCTGCTACGTTTGCTTGGGGCAGGACGCAGCGCACTTCACGCTCGAGGAGGATGACTATGAAAACGTGGCTCCGAAACATGAAATGGGGCTGGCCCGCGCTGGCTCTCGTCGCCGCGATCGCCGTGGGCGGCGTCACCACAGGCTTCGGCCTGACGAAGGGCGCGCAGCCGCAGCTCTGGACTGAGCAGTCCGCCGTCACCGCGTCCGCGCCGACAGTGCAGGCGCCCGACTGGGTCAGGATCGGCCGCGAGCTGAAGCCGGCCGTCGTCAACGTCAGCGCCAAGCGCATCGAGGCGGCAATGCCCGAGATGCAGGGACCGTCCGACGAGGAGACCCCCTTCGACCGGTACTTCAAGGACTACTTCGGCGGTCGTCCGAAGCGCCACGCACGCAGCATGGGCTCGGGCTTCATCATAAACACGAACGGCTATATCGTGACCAACAACCACGTGGTCGACGGCGCGACCCAGGTGCAGGTCAAGCTCTCCGACGGACGTGAGTTGCCCGCCAAGGTGATCGGCCGCGATTCCAAGACCGACATCGCCCTGCTCAAGGTGGAGGCGAGCGGCCTGACGGTCATTCCGCTCGGCGACTCGTCGGCCAGCCAGGTCGGCGAGCCCGTCATGGCCATCGGCAACCCCTTCGGTCTCGAGCAGACGGTGACCACAGGCATCGTGAGCGCCACCGGGCGCGCCATCGGCGCCGGCCCGTACGACGACTTCATCCAGACGGATGCCTCGATCAACCCGGGCAATAGCGGCGGGCCGCTCATCAATGCGCGCGGCCAGGCCATCGGCATCAACACGGCGATCTTCTCGCAGAGCGGCGGGTCGGTGGGCATCGGCTTCGCCATCCCGGTGTCCCTCGCCAAGAATGTCGTCACCCAGCTAGCCGATTCGGGCAAGGTCACGCGCGGTTGGCTCGGCGTCGGCATCCAGCCCGTGACGCCCGATATCGCGAAGAGCTTCGGCCGCGCGGACACGACGGGCGTGCTGGTCTCCTCGGTGGCCGAGGGCTCGCCGGCCGAGAAGGCGGGCCTGAAGGCGGGCGACATCATCACGGAGTACGACGGGCGCACAGTGGAGCGCGCGAGCGACCTGCCGCGCGCCGTCGCCGGCACCCCCGTCGGTCGTGACGTGCGGCTCGGCGTCGTGCGCGACGGCATGCCGATGACGCTGACAGCCAAGGTCGCGGCGCTCGACGCGAAGGAGCCGCGCGAAGCGGACCGCGGCGAGCGCGCCAAGCCCACGCTGGGTCTGGCGGTGCAGCCGCTGACGCCGGCCCTCGCCCGAGAGCTCGGCGTGAAGGCGATCCAGGGCCTGGTCGTCCAGAACGTCGTGGACGGCAGCCCCGCCGCCGACGCGGGCTTCGAGCGCGGCGACGTGATTGTGGAAGTGAACAAGAAGCCGGTCAAGAGCGTGGCCGAGCTTCGGGAGACCGTGGACAAGCACGGCAAGGGCAAGCCTATGCTCTTCAGGATCGAGCGTCAGGACGCGAGCCTCTTCCTCACCGTCACCGTCTAGCTGGACGAGCTGTGCGAGCCCGCCGGCGCTGTTGAGGCGCCGGCGGGCTTCCTCTGGACGTCCTGCCCTGTCCGCGCTCGCAGGCAGCGTCCGAGAATTGGCTTTATGTCATCTGGGCTCCGGACCGAGCTCCGCTGGTGGGACCGCGCGAAGCGCGACGGTCGGCCCATCGTCCGGCGGCCCCAGCGCGGTCTGCTTCTTCAGGACGACCTTCACGTCATCGGGCTCCAACGTCCACATCGCGCCAGTCGCCGGGTCGACGATCAGCCATCCCATCCCGCCGACGATGAAGTTACCGCCGATGTACCAGCCACCCGGGGTGCCCTCGAGCATGATTGTTTCTGTCTTGTAGCCAGGCTTCTCGAAGGTCACGTTGTATTTGGCCTTCTTGAAGTAGCCGGCTCCCCGCTTCAGGGAGGCCGTGAAGGGTGTGGATCCGACAAGGACCTCTTTGCCCTTCCGGACGTCGGTGATCACGACCTTCGCCTCTGAGGGCTCCGAATTGAAGGACACTTGCTGATCGGTGCCCTTGATGATCGAAGCACAACCGGTCGCGACGACGGCCGCGAATACCAGAGCGATGGTCATACTGAGTCTTGCCATCGATGGCCGCTTCATGAGGGCTCCTTCGGCCTGGTTTGCAGGCGGTTGACGATCATGCACAGCGACTCGCCCCCGGAAGGCATGCGACATGCGGTGAGGCCGCGCGGCTCGCTTGCCGGCCGAGCGCCCGGACGCCATAAGTCTACGATGGACGCGGCCGCCCGATGGATAAATTCGCGTTATGGGGCTGTCGCCCCCGCTCGGCTACCTCCGCTTGAGAGCCCCGTCGATGCGCACCGCCGCCGGCTCCACGTCCGCATCGAGCGTCGCCACCCGTGCGCCCCCGCCGACATCGTCTCCGACCAGACGGACCCTCGCCGTCTCTGCGCCACTGACGCGCACGAGCGCCTTCGATTCGCCGGACGGTCGGAGGCCGCTGAGCAGGCAATCCTGTACCGAGCGTAGCCAGAAGACAGGTCCGCCGTCTGTGGAGGGCATCGCCATCATCGAGCTCAATTCAGCCTTGCGCACGTCGTCCAGGACTACTGCGGGCCGAGCGTCCGGCTGATCGAGTCTCAAGTCGATTCCTTCCGCTCTCAGCCCCTGCACGTGCCGGCAGTAAAGCCCGTAGGCGGGCAGCTCACGGAACATGGTGGCGTCTGGATATTCCTTTTCGAGCTCTGGCACCTCGCGCGAGAGGAGCTCGGCGTTGCGCCCGCCTTTGCCCGAAATCCGGATGTCTTTCAGAGAGACGTCCGAGACGGGATGGCCGGGGATGCCCGTGATGGAGGACGTCCACGTGGCGCCGGTGGCTACGATGTGAGCGATGGAGATGTTCTTCAGCTCACCCGCGGCAGGAAGTTTCTGGCCCCGACCGCGCTGACCCAGCCGGAGGAAGATGGGCACCCGGACGCCAGCCATGGTGATCCCGGACACGCGGACCCGCTCGAGACTCCCGCCATCCACCGATTCGAGGGAGACGCCCGCGCTTGGAAATGGCTTCCACTCCTTCGGATATGGCTTCCACCTGTCCACGCGCGCTGAAATGGTGCAATTGCGGAACACGATATTCTTGAAGTCCCCGCTCGACTCGGTACCGAGCTTGAGCGCGTTGCGGACATTGACGAGCGCGCAGTCAGCCACCAGCATGTTTTCCGTCGATCCCCGCACTCCGAGGGCGAGGCTTGCCTTGGCCACGATCGCGTCGTCCCGAGACTCGACGCGGCACTTGACAACCCGCACGTTCCGGCAGCAGTCCGGAGTGATCCCGTCAGCGTAGCCGTTCCGAATGGTAATGCCCACGATATCCGCGCCGTCGCAGCCGAGAAGGCTGATGTTATAGTTGGGGGCGTTGGCGAAGGTCAGGTCATGAATTCTGATGTCCCGGCATTGTTTGAGCGCGATCAGTTTCGGTCCCCCGCGTCTCGTCCGATTCCCGTCGATCCCGCCTGGCCCGGAGATGCTGACATGCTGCAATCCGCGCCCCTGAAGCAGCGAGAAGGTCATATCGCTGGTTTCGCGGTCCGCGAACGAATCGTAGCCAAGCTCCTCATATGGGTCGAAATCGGCGTCATCCGAACTTGCTATCAAGGTGGCTCTGGCCGCGAGTCGGAGAGCGACGCGAGTTCGCAGATGGAGGGTGCCCGACACATATTCGCCTGCTGGAAAATAAACGGTGCCGCCCGATTTTCCGGCGGCGTCAATGGCGCCCTGGATAGCGCGGGTGTCCTTGGTCTTGCCGTTGCCCTTTGCGCCATAGCTGCGCACGCTCAGGAGGGTGGAGTCGCCGGCGGCCGACAGGGCCCGCAACGGAATGGTCGGGGCGACGAGGATACCGGACCAGCCGAGCACAGCTCGTCGAGATAGCATCGGGGTCAGGTCTCACATTACGACATTGTCGGAAACGTGGCGAGAGGTGCCCGCGAGATGTTTCTGGGCGAGACCTGATGCCCTCCGCCCAGCGAGCCCGCCGGCGCCGCCAAGGCGCCGGCGGGCTTCTGTTTGCGCTTGCAACCGGCCTCTGGCAAGATCAGCGCGGTGAGTGTGGAGAGGGCGGGCTGGGACGACGACGTCGCCGTCATCGGCGGCGGGCCGGGCGGCTCGAGCGGGGCGACGGCCTTGGCGCGTGCCGACCGGCCCGTGCTCGTCCTCGAGCGTGACCTTTGAGACTCGGACTCTTCTTCAAGCTGGTTGCCATCCAGCGGATCTTTCCAATCGCTCCTCGCACGCCGCGGGCGCACGGGGCCCGCCCGGGCGGTTAGAGCTCGCCGGTCGCCCATCCCGTGCTGTTGACAAACGGACGGATCCACACGATGGACCCCGCCGGCACCGTCGTCGACTCGCTCGTCGTTCGCGCCGGCCGCGTGGCATTCGCCGGGCGGCGCGGGGACATCAATCCGGCGTCCGGCGAGGCCACGCTCGACCTCGGCGGCCGCACCGTGGTCCCCGGTCTCGTGGATGGTCACGGCCACCTGATGCTGCTCGCCAAGGCACGCCTCGAGCTGAGCTTCGCCCAAGCCGGCTCGGAAGAGGAGATCGCCGGGATGGTCGGCGGCGCGGCGGCGCGGCTGCGGCCGGGGGAGTGGATCGCCGGGCGCGGCTGGGACCAGACGCGGTGGCCGGGCCAGTGCTTTCCGACCCGCGCGTCGCTCGACCGCGCCGCACCCGGGCACCCGGTGGCGCTCGTGCGCGTGGACGGCCACGCGACGTGGGCCAGCGGGGCGGCGCTCGCACGCGCCGGCATCGCGCGCCGCACGCCCGATCCGCCAGGCGGGCGCATCGAAAGGGACGAGCGCGGCGAGCCCACCGGGCTCCTGGTCGATCGGGCGCAGGATCTGATTCGCTCGCTGGTTCCCCCGCCGACTGACGAGCGCTTCGACGAAGCCGTGGAAGCGGTCATCGCCGAATGCCTGGCCAAGGGCCTCAGCGGCGCGCACGAGCCCGGGCTAGACCTGGCCGCCGTGGCGTCGTATACGCGGCTCATCGGCCGCGGGCGCTTCCCGTTCCGCGTGTTCGCGGCCTTGAGCGGCGGGAAGGCCTGGAGCCAGTATCGCGAGCGCGGGGCGCCCGAGTCGATCGGTGACGGACGCCTGATCGTGGGCGCCGTCAAGCTCTGGCTCGACGGGGCGCTGGGCTCGCGGGGTGCCGCGCTCCACGCGCCGTACTGCGACGATCCCGCCAACACGGGGCTCGTGCTGGTGCCGCCCGAGGAAGTGGAGCGCGTCGCGCGCGAGGCCACCGGCCGCGGCTTTCAAGTGTGGGTGCATGCCATCGGTGATCGCGCCAATACCCTCGCGCTCGACGCGTTCGAAAAGGTGCTGGCCGGGGGCGGCCCGCGACCGAGACTGCGCGTCGAGCACGCCCAGGTGCTGGCGCCGGCCGACATCTCGCGCTTCGCGCGTCTGGGCGTGGTGCCGAGCATGCAGCCCATTCATTGCATCTCTGACATGCGCTGGGCCGGCGATCGCCTCGGCCCCGAGCGGCTCGAAGGCGCCTATGCCTGGCGGTCCGTGCTGGACTCGGGCGCCTCCATCGCGGGCGGCTCCGACTTTCCCGTCGAGGACGCCAATCCGTTCCACGGGATCCACGCCGCCGTGACGCGCCGGCCCCTCCAAGGCGACGACCCGCGCTGGCAGCCGGGACAGCGCATGACGCGCGAGGAAGCAGTGCGCTGCTTCACCATCTGGAACGCGCGCTCGATCGGCCGGGAGGCGGACCATGGCTCGCTCGAGCCGGGCAAGCGCGCCGATCTCATCGCGCTGTCCGACGACGTCTTCACCTGCGCGGAGGAGACGATCGCCGCCATCACGCCGACCATGACCATGGTTGGTGGCGAGGTCGTCAGCGAAGCGTGAATGCAGTCGGCGCCATGCGGCGCCGGCGGGCTCCCGGAGCCCTGACTACAACTCCGGCCCGCGCCGCTGATCCCACTGCCGCAGGAGATCGGTGGCGCAGGTGGCGGCGGCCTCGTTGACGCGCTCGAACAGCCATCGCGCCGCGGGCACCGGCCGCCCGCCGTCGGGGCCGGCCGACGCGCCCTCGCCGCCGGTCTCGGGCGTCCTGATGGCGCATGTGGCCTGCCAGAGGACCTGTTGGTCCGCGAGGCGGAACATCTGCGCCTGGACGGCCGCCGGGAACCCGTGGCGGTTCTTCTCCGACGGCAGGCTGAGTATCGTCCATCGGGTGGTCTTGAACACGAGCACCACCGCCGACTTTCCAAATTGCCGCTCGAGCGCTTCGCGGCTGTCGTCCCGGATCGGCTCCCGCATGGAGCGCAGGTTGGTCAGCCCGCGCGTGCCGAGCTGGGCGAGGACCTGCTGCTTGACGTCGTCGGCCGGATTCAGCCTGAGCTCGGGGATTTCCGGCGCGGCGTCGGCCTTCCGCTGGATGTCGATGAGTGTCAGGACCAGTCCGCCGGGGAGCAGGAGCATCCCGAGGTCGGCCAGCCCGGGGTTGGTCAGCTTCTCCGTGAGGGGGTCGACGGGCTTCACGGGCTCGGTGTAGTAGTGCAGCGCGAGGATCTCCTGCTCGGATTGCAGCCGCGTCAGGTCCGCCGGCGAGAGCTTGATCGACGCCGGCGCGCAGCCCGAGAAGGCGCAGACTGCCGCCAGCAGACAAACCGAAGTGTGCCATGGACGGGATCTCATCGGGGAGAGGCTACTGCCTTGGAGGAGAAACCGCAAGGCCCGCCGGCGCTCCCAAAGAGTGCCGGCGGGCTTGCTATGCTTGCGGGCCGGCCCGAAGGTCGGCCGGCCCGCCCCGCGAACTACCTGCGACCCTGGCCCGGCCCCTCGTCAGAACGACCCTGGGGCCCCCGCTCCTGCTGACGCTCTTCCCGACGTTCTTCTCTGGGAGATTGACCTGGGTGCTGCTGGACTGGCGGCTGCTGGACAGCGGGCTGTTCTGCCGGCTGTTGTGCCGGATGCCGCTCCCCGCGGGGAGCCTGCTGCGGAGCCGCCTGCTCGCCTTTCGGAGCCCTGGGCTGAGGCTCGACCCGCTGCTGCTCAGGCCTCCCCTCCCGGGGCGCCGCCGGAGGCTGCCCTATCTCCTGATTCGCCGGTTGCCGTTCGCGGCGAGGAGCTTGCTCTGGAGCCGCCTGCTCTCTCGGGGCATTGCGCTGAGGCTCGACCCGCTGCTGCTCGGGTCTCCGTCCCCGCTCCGACTGTCCGCGCTCGACGGCTGGACCTTCCTGCCTGGGCGCTATCTCCTGACGCGAGCGAGCGGGCGGCGGTGCCGCCTCCTGACGCTGCGGGCGCTCGCGCGCTTGCTCTGCTGCGCGCTCGGCTTTCACGTTTGCCTTCGTTCCACCGGATGCCTGCTGGCGGAAGATCGCGGCGCGCTGCTGCTGAACGTGCGTGTCCTTTGTCTGATACTTGTAGTGCTCATTGTGAATGCTCACCTGTTGGGCGGGAGCCGGATATCTGTCTCGTGTGTATTCCCTCTGGTAGAGCGGCAGAGGAGCTGGGGCAATCGCGCGGCTCCGATCCCAGCGATCCCATCCTGCCCGACGGGCCTCCCAGTCACGTCCCCAATGATGCCCCCACCGCGGCGGCGCATCGTAGGCCCATCCGCCCCAATAGACCGGGCGGACCCGGTAGTAGCGGAACGGAATCACGAGGACAGGCTGAGGCACGTACCAGGGCTCGACGAAGACCCACGGCCCGTTGTACCAGGAGCTCGAGTACCACTGCCCGTCCTCGACGTTGAAGACCCAGTAGAAGCCGTCGTAGAAGAAATAGTTGGCATTCATGCTTGGAGCGTAGTAGACGGGATAGCCCGGCACGACCACCAGCTCGGGGAATATCGGGAGATTGATCCCGATGCTGATGCCTGGCGCGTTGATCCCGACGCTCACTTGAGCATCTGCGGGAGTGACTGCGGGTTGGGTACAGGCCACGGTCACGAGCAGCAAAAGCAGCGCGAATACCCTTTGCATTGTGCCCCTCCTCCTGTCGTGCGCCTTTGGGCGCTGTCATGAACCTTGGACCGGGTGCGGCCTTTCTTTGTTCGACAGCATTGACCGTGCCAAGCGTCGTGGTCGTCTCCATCACACGGGTAATACGACGATCGACGCGGGATTCCCGGTCAGCTGCCGGTAGGAATTACCGGGTAGAAACGGGGTGGGTGCGACCCGCAGAATGAGTCGCGCCCTCTGTTTGACATCTCATCGGCGCCCTGACAGGATTGCAGCAAAATGATACAGGGGCCGAGAGGAAGCTTCCTCTTCGGAAGCACCGCCGACTTCCAGCGCGATCAGCTCGGTTTCTACGTCTCGTGCGCGCGGGAGTACGGCGACTTCGTCCACACGCGGCTGGGCCCCTACCGCATGCTGCTGATCTACCATCCGGACGCCATCGAGGAGCTTCTCGTGACGCGGAACCGGGACTTCACCAAGAGCCGCGGCGTGCGCCGGCTACGCCCGCTGGTCGGCGACGGCCTCTTCCTCTCAGAGGGCGACACCTGGTTGCGACAGCGCCGGCTGGTTCAGCCCGCGTTCCACCGCCAGCGCCTGGCCGGTTACGGCGACGTCATGACCGCCCTCACCCAGCGTCACGTGGCCGGCTGGACGGACGGTGGCATCGTCGACATGCACGCCGAGATGATGGCGCTGACCCAGGCCATTGTCGCCAAGACCCTGTTCGACGCGGACGTCTCCGGCGATGCCCACGAGGCCGGACAAGCCGCGGAGGTGGTGATGCGGGATTTCGGCGCCCGACTGCAGAGCCTCGGGGTGCTTCCATACTGGCTGCCGACACCACGAAACCTTAGATCACGCCGGGCCATCCGGCGCCTCGACGCGCTCGTCCATCGCATCATCGAAGAGCGCCGCGCGAGCGCTCAGGACCGGGGCGACCTGCTTTCCATGCTCGTAGACGCCCAGGACGCGGACGACGGTACGCGCATGACCGCACGGCAGGTGCGCGACGAAGTCATGACGCTCTTTCTGGCCGGCCACGAGACGACCGCAGTGGCGCTGTCCTGGACCTGGTATCTGCTTGCCCGGCACCCGGACGTTGAGGCCCGGCTCACCGACGAGCTGCGCACGGTCCTGGAGGGTCGCGCGCCCACCGTCGCCGACCTGCCCCGTTTGAGATATGCCGACATGGTGGTGACGGAATCCATGCGTCTCTACCCACCGGCCTATGGGCTCGGGCGGCAGGCGGCGAGGGCCACCGAGATCTCCGGTCAGGCCGTCGCGCGGGGCGACATCCTGGTGGTGCCGACGTATGTGGTGCAGCGCGACGCCCGCTGGTTTGAGGAGCCCGAGGTTTTCCGCCCGGAGCGCTGGGACAGCGACCTCGCCCGCCGGCTGCCGCGCTTCGCCTACTTCCCATTCGGCGGCGGCCCACGTCAGTGCATCGGCAACGGCTTCGCGACGATGGAGGCCGTCCTGCTCCTGGCCACGATCGCCCAGCGCTTCCGGCTCTCGCCGGTGCCCGGTCAGCGGATCACGCCGATGCCGTACGTCACCCTGCGGCCCGAGCCTGGAATCCGCATGCTCCTCGCCCGCCGCTGACAGTCGGCGCTGATATGACTTCCACTGTCAAGCGCTACGTTACCTTCCGAAATCGCAGGTGCTGTTCTTTGGATCGTTGCAGGAGTTGCTCGAGCCACCGGCAGAGACGGAGCCTGTAACAGCGACGGTTGATCATGCTGAGATCCGTGGGTTGGGTACCACCGTACAGGTGTCCGTCGCGGCGCCTGCTTCGCTCTAGGGGCGAGGGTCGT
>WNFU01000297.1_pt1 | contig 66057 bp, 64 predicted proteins | sample 5400121 | NCBI WGS metagenome assembly WNFU01 (sample SAMN13153360, study PRJNA577476) | soil metagenome | isolation source: 100 cm soil or saprolite under grassland replicate 1 | place: USA:California | collected 2016-06-15 | reverse complement strand
TCTAAAATAGGTCCACATCATGGCGATGCGGCCAAGGTTGCTCCCATGGCGCAAAGTCCACAAGAGGCCCTTCAATAGCCTCGTAAGCGAGACCATCAGATCACGCACGCTCGTACGACGCGCAGATCCCTCCGGGATGATCGAGACGCTCGAGCACGCTGATACCGCTCGTCATCCCGATGGCAAGGCCGGTCATCCCTCCACCGATGATCCATCTGCTCATAGGACTCCCGTTCCGAATGGGGGTGCGCGGCGATCTGCTGCCAGTCATGGTGCGAGACTTTAGTGTACTTGAAGCGTGGCGCTGTGCTTACCATAGCTGTATGCTGATCCGCCAGCTTGGGCTGGACAAAAACCCGGGGATATGCGAAGAAGGGACGTCCGTCCGAATCGCTCGTCGCGCCTGGCTCTGCCCCGAAGGTCTGCGCTCTTGTAATTCCATGGAATCACGTGTCAAGCTCCTCGTGCCGGCGAAGTGTGCTGGCGACGCCGAGCGGCTGGCCGAAGCGTGGAGGACATAGGAGGAGGTGGGGGAATGGGCGCCACAATCAGGGTCACTCCGCGAGCGATGCGCTGAGCCGGGGAAGGAGCCCAGTGCCGTCCAGCCACGTGCTGTCGATCGACGTCGAGGATTGGTTCCAGGTCGAGAACTACGCCCTGGCCATCCCGCGCGACCAGTGGCCGCGCTGCGAGCTGCGTGTTGGCGACAATGTCCGCCGGCTGCTCGATGTGCTCATCGCAGCTGACACGCACGCGACCTTCTTCGTGCTCGGGTGGGTGGCGGAGCGGCTCCCAGGCCTGGTGCGCGACATCGCCCAGGCCGGGCATGAGGTCGCGAGCCACGGCTGGTCACACACGCCGATCTGGAGCCTGAGCGAGGCGGCGTTCTTCGACGAGGTCTCGCGCTCCCGGGCGCTGCTCGAGGAACTTGGCGGGCAGCCGGTCATCGGCTACCGCGCGCCCACCTTCTCGGTCACCAAGCCGACCCTGTGGGCGCTGCGGGAGCTCTACCGGGCCGGGTACCGCTACGACTCGTCCATCTTTCCGGTGCATCACGACCGCTACGGGATTCCCGAGGCTCCGACCGCCGTCCACCGCCGCGAGGAGGGCATCTGGGAGCTTCCGCTGTCCGTGCTCGAGTTCGGCCGGGCGCGGCTGCCCGTGGCTGGCGGGGGATACTTCCGGCTCTATCCGCTGTGGCTGACGCGATGGGCCCTCCGGCGCCTCGAGCAGGCCGGCCGACCCGCGGTCGTCTACCTGCACCCGTGGGAGTTCGACCCCGGCCAGCCCAGGGTGCCCGGAGTCGGGCTGCTGCGCACCTTTCGCCATCACGTCGGGATCGGCCGCAACGCGCGAAAGCTCACGCTGCTGCTCCGCAGGTTCCGCTTTGCGCCCGCCCGTGCGGTACTCGCGGAGCTCGGAGTGCAGATCGAGCCGACAACGCCGGCGGCCGGTGGCGAGCGACAGCAGCGCCCGCTCGGCCCGACACCGTAGCGAACCTTGAGCGAGTCGAGCTCCCCGGTGCAGAGAGGTGGCCCGTCCAACCTAGCCCCGGACGCAGGCGAGGGCGGGGGCTTGCCGGAGTTCCAGGTGCGCGAGGCCGGTCAGGCCGACCACGAGGCTCTGCGCAAGTGCATGGACGAGGTCTTCCGGGAGACCGCCGGGCAGAAGACCCAGGTGTTCGACCGGACGCTTTGGGAGTGGCAGTACCTCCGGAACGAGATCCCGTCGGTCATCGTCGTCGCCGAGACGGCCGCAGGTCTGTGCGGTTACTACCACGCCCTGCGCTTCAGGATGCACCTGGGCGGCCGACCGGTGATCGGTGCCATGGTCCAGGACGTGGGCACGTTGAGCGCCTACCGCCGTCAGGGTGTATTCCGCGCCATGGGCGGCTTCGCGCTCGAGCGACTGCGCGCCACCGGGATTGACTTCATCTACACGTTTCCAAACGCGCGGAGCCTGCCGAGCTTCGTCCGGAACCACCGCTATACCGTCGTGGCCAGAGTTCCCGTCTATCTGGCGCCGCTCGACCTCAGCGCGTTGCTGGCCTCGCGCCTTCATCTGGGCGCAGCGGGACGGTGGCTCGGGCCGCTCCTCGGGCCTTTGCTCCGCGCGCTTACGCTCCGCACGCCTCCGCTCGAGCGCGGCGAGGAGGTTGTCCGGCTCGACTCGATCGACGCCCGCTTCGAGCCGCTCGCGCGTGACTTCGCGGACGGGCGGGGCGTAGGCATCGAGCGCAATTTGCGCTACCTGCGCTGGCGCTTTCTCGACAAGCCGGCGGGCGGGTACAGCGTCTGGGGGCTCGCGAGAGGCGGATGGCTCTCGGCCTACGTCATTACGCGTCCTGCGGAGCTGTTCGGCGCGCGCTGCGCCATGCTCATGGACCTCGGCTGTCTCGCCGGCCAGGAGGCGGCGCTTCGCCGGCTCATCCGCGACCGGCTCGCGGCCGAGGAAGGTGAGGGGGCGGTCCTCGGCGTGACAATGGGCCTTCATCCGCAGTTCGGCGAGTTGAGCAAGGTGGGGTTCGTGCGGGTTCCCGAGCGCTTCAATCCACGGCCCTTCAACCTGCTCGTCCGGGAGCTCGCGGAGGGCAGGCCGAGGCTCTTCGACCGATCCGCATGGCACATCACGCTCGCCGACTGGGACGTGTTCTGATCCCTCTGGAGGCGTTCTTCTTCGCCGCCGTGGTCCTGACCGTCTACCCCTATCTGGTTTACCCGCTCGTGCTACCGATGGTGGCGTGGCTTTTCGGCCGACCCTCCAGCCGCAGCTCCTGGGCCCCGCTTGTCTCGCTCATCATCCCGGTCTATAACGAGCTGGAGGTCATCGGCCTCAAGCTCGACAACTCACTGTCCCTCGACTACCCTCGAGATCGGCTCGAGATCCTGGTCGGATCGGACGGATCGAGCGACGGGAGCCTCCAAATCGTTCAGGGCTACGCCGACCGCGGGGTGCGGCTGTTCGGCTTTGCCGAGCGCCGCGGCAAGCCGAGCGTGCTCAACGACCTGGTGGCTGCGAGTCGCGGCGAGATCCTCGTCCTCACCGACGCCTCGGCGCTCCTCGACCCGCGCGCGATCCGGGAGATCGTAGCCTCGTTCGGCTCCGACGACGTCGGCGTGGTTTCAGGCGAGATGGTGCCCGTGCACGGCGAGGGAGCGGTCTCGGCCCTCGATCTCTACCGCCGGATCGACAACCGGCTGCGGCGCCTCGAGTCGCGCCTGCACTCCTCGACCGGCGCCGCCGGCGCCCTCTACGGCATCCGTCGCTCCCTGTTCGTGCCGCTGCCGGGGGATACCATTCTCGACGACTTCGTGACCCCGCTGCGCGTGGTCGAGAGGGGCTACCGCGTGCTCATCTGCCCCGAGGCGCGCTTCACCGAACTCGAGCGGACCACGCTCAAGAACGAGTTCCGGCGCAAGGTGCGTACCCTCGCCGGGAACTACCAAGCGCTGGGGAGGCTGTGGCGCCTGCTCGTCCCGGGATGGAGCCCAGTGTGGTTCCCGCTCCTATCACACAAGGTTCTCCGCCTGCTCACTCCCTACTTCATGCTCGCCCTCCTGCCGCTCAACCTCTTCCTGCTGGACCGGCCCGCCTTTCGCCTCGTCCTCGTCGCCCAGGTCGTCTTCTACCTGAGCTCGGGGCTCGGCTTCCTGCTCCGCCATCGGCGGCGCCGGATCTCGTTCCTCCACTACCCGTTCCTGGTCGTACTCATGCAGGCGGCGAACCTGTTCTCGCTGTTGAAATATCTCTCCGGTGGCGTGACCATGAGGTGGGAGAAACAGAACAGAATCGAGTAGGGCACCATCAAGTCGCGGAGCTCCCGCGGAGGCTCGCTGGCGCCGAGAAAGAGCACCGCAGAGCGCCGGCGGCAGCTTCGGATCTCGGATGCGCCGGCCAACAGCCGGGTGACCACCGGATCGCCCCCGAAGATCCAATGGCCCCCGCCCAGCTCGAACCGGTCAAGGCGCCGCGGGTGATGGGTGACGTAGGTTGTCGAGGCCCGTTGCTGACAGGTGTCACAGATCGCATGTCCCGATCCGGCGCCCGGCTTTGTCCGCGCGGTGGCCATGATGCCCTCCTGTTGGGAAGTCGCCAGATTTGTTGGAATTTTCCGGTCGAATCGGCCTCGAATCGGGCCGCTTGGCCAGTGGCACTCCGCTTGCTCTCAAAAAAGGGCGCCGCGGACGAGTTGCGGACAGCACCCGACTTTAGCCGGAAAAATCTCATCTGGACGTAAAACAGCGGGTCCCGCGATGCGGGGATAGCCGGGTTGCCGAAGGAGGAGAGCCGTCGTGCCAGCGTGGCGCCAGAGGGGGATCTCTTCGCATAAGGAGGCAGTCCTCATGGCGTTCCGCGTATGCACGCTCGCCGGCCGTATCGAGGACCGCCTGCAGGCCGCGACCGCGCGGCTGTCGCGCGTCAGGGGCGTGCGGCTCGGCCAGGCCCGGGCTCGACCCGGGCTCGATCCAGGATCTACCGAAGGCTTCGTAGATCGTTCTGAGATACGCAGGTGAGTGACAGAATATCGGGGATATGCGAAAAAGGGACGTCCGACTCGCACGTCGTGCCTGGCTCCGCCCTAGGGCCTGCAGTGCCAGTGGCTGGCCTCCGGGCTATCCCCGACTCCGCGACAGGCCTCTGGTGAGTCCATGATCGTCGGTGGCGCCTTTGCTCCGGGCCGGAAGAGAGAAGGTGAGCAAGTCGAGGGGGCTGCCCTGAAGGTTTACCTAGAGGCGCTGATGACAGGCTTCAACGAGCCGGGGAGCACGGGATCGCAGACCATGCGCGCCGACGAGATGCCCGCGCGCGTGCTCGATGTGCTCACGAGCCGCGACTATTGCTATCTCAGCAAGAGCAAAGTCGCTGGGTACCGGGACAGCATCCTCGGGCTCGTCGGGGACGCGCTGCGCAGGGGGGAGCCGATCCGCTTCTACTACGATATCGGGGGAGGGTACCACGCGAGCGTCCGCCCCGAAAAAGCGAGGATCTGTTTCGACGTAGGACTCGGCGAGCTCTTCGTGCTGAGCCAGATAGCGAGCTTCTCGCGCAGGGTCGGGCGCATCTATCCCGTCGGGGTCAGGTTCTCGCTCGTCATCGACAACATGTGCGCTCTTCTTGTCAATGACGTCCCGCTGACGAAGACGCGCGAGTACTGCGATGTCCTCCGGGGGCTCATCCGCGACGTCGGGATGCAGGAGATCGTCGACGTGCTGGTCGAAGCGGAACATTTCTCAATCCACGACTTCGACCGGCCGAAGCCTGAATTCGCCGAGCGGCGGGTATCATTGACGCGTCAGCAGCACGACAACGTCGAGAGGTTCTTGGGTCGGCCGTGTGACGAAGCCGAAGCCGTCGAGCGATTCCTCAGATACCAGGATGTGATCGAGATTTCCGACCGCCTGCTCGCGACCCTGATCTTCGGCGTACACATGACCCAGCGGGCCACTCCCGCCACGATCTGCTTCCGCGCGTTCCCCGGCGGTGATTGCCGAATTCAGTCCGGCGAGATCGCGCTGGCCAGGAACAACAATCGCAAGCTGTACCCACTTCTGCTGAGCAGTCACAATGTCGGCGAATACGCTTGCCGCCGCTACCAGTTCCCGGAGCTCTTGCCCGCCGTCATCTCCCACGTGACGTATGCGGAGCGCGCTCCCAAGTGACGACGCCTGCCCCTCCGGCCGATGCGGTGCCGATGACTCCCGCGGCGGCCGCCGCCGGCCGCTACCAGGGACTCCCCGAGGCGTCCGTTCGATTTCGATGGCCGGGGGAAGGACCGGGCGGCGAGTGCGACAACTACTTCCTCGGCATCTGGCATCCCCGCCGCATGGTCCGCCTCAGGTGGAGCGGCCTGCCTTCCGGGGCGGTCGTGTCGAGACGCGGGCCGAACTGGTTCCTCGCCAGCGCGTCTTCGCCGCGCCACGGCACGCCGGTGGGCCTTGTGCACGCGACCCCGGAAGACTCCGGCGCGGTGGCCTTCCGGGGTTACGTCCTGCCGGGCCTTCACTCGTATTCGCCGAGCGCCGACATCCTGTCGTATTGGCGCAAGGACCCGTTCGCCGAGCACAACGGGGTGTTCTCCGCCGCGATCATCGGCAGCGATGGGGTCACGCTGACATTGATCACCGACGTGTTCGGCATGGGGCCCTTGTATTACCGCCCGATCGGAGACGCCGTCATCTTCTCGACGAACCCGCGGTATCTCGCCATGGACGACGACGCCCCCGACCTGCTCGCGTGGCGATACTTGATCCAGACGTCGTGGATAGGCGCGGATCGCAGTCTTTCGCGCCGCGTCCGTCGGGTGCCTGCCGGTAGCGCGCTGTGCCTGTCACCGGAGGGGGACAAGCTGGTGCCGTGGTTCGACCCCGATCGACTGCCTGGCGGCACGAGGCCGGTTGGGCCAACCAGTGTGGCCGAAGTCGAGGAGGCCTTCCAGAGATCGGTGGACCGCTGTCTCCATCTCCAGACCGGGAGCGTGGTGCTGCCGTTGAGCAGCGGCTTCGACAGCCGGCGGATTCTCGCCGGCCTGCTTCACCGGAAGGTCGATTTCCAGGCGCTCACCTGCCGCCTTCTCCAGAGGGAGCATCGTGACCTCGACGGCCGGTTCGCGAGCCAGATGGCCCGCGACTTCGGGTTCCCGCACGCGGTCGTGGACTCGGACAGCGTGGAACAGTACGTGGCGGAAGACCGCGCCCGGCGCATCCTCGTTGACGGGGAAACGACGGAGCACACGTGGGCGGTCCGCCTCATGAAATCGCTGTCCCCCCGACCCTCCATTTTCCTCGACGGCATCGGGGGCGACATTCTCGGGGATCCCGTCGGCTGGAGCGTCCACGCCGGCCTCGCGGTAGAACAGCGCCCTCAGGAGCACGAGCTCCAGGAGGTCGCCGATCTCTCGATCACGGGCGTGCTCGATCCGACCTTGCGCCGCGGGCAATGGCCGGGCACGCTGGAGCTGCGGGACGATCTCACGACATACCTGCGTGGCTTTCTTCCGCGCGAGAACATCGGCGAGGTCGCCTTTCTCCTCCTGCGGCAGAGACGCGCGATCGCCGTGTGGTCCCAGCAATTGCTTCCGCCGGGCGTCGTCGCCGCCTGCCCGTATCTCGACCTGGACTACCTGCGACTTCTACTCGGCTTCACCTCGGCGGGCAAGCATGAGACCAGCTTCCAGCGGGCCTGCCTCAGGACCTTCTGGCCGCAGCTCTACAAGTACCCCGGGACCAGGGACATTCCCGCCGATCTCCCTCCCGGATCTCCCACGTTCGTCAACGAAAGAATAGCGGGCTGTCACGCGGCGATGCGCCATGAGATCAGGGACGGGGGTGGCATGGCTATGCTAGAAGAGCTGCTGAGCGCGCGGGGGCGGTGTGTCCTGGAGGTCGCGCGCCGAAGTCCGGCGATGGCCATTCGGGCAGGCTGGTACCTGACCCCGCTCCTGCAGCTCGTGTCGAGGCAGGTGCGGGTCAGAGCCTGCTGGGAGTCGGGGTCGGCGTAGCGATCGCGGAATCCCGCTCTGGATCTTCGCTCATGCCCGCGCTTCCGGCGCGCGGGCCAGCATCGCGAGCGTCCCGGGCGCGCCGGGCGCGGCTGCTGCGCGCCACACGCGCACGTCGACGAATCCCGCCTCGTGCAGCGCGGCCCGCCAGCGCGCCTCGGGCCAGGTCGTCATGCGGACTCCGATCCCGCTCGGCCATGCGAGGCTCGCCGTGTTCTCCGCGTAGTGGTCCACCCCGAAGACCGCCCAGCCGCCGGGCCTGAGCCACTCCGCCCGGATCCGCCGCAGGAGAACCGCCGGCTCCTCGAGGAAGAAGAGCACCTCCATCGAATGGACGAGGTCAACCGGCCCGGAGGGCGTCCAGTCGAGCAGGTCCGCGAGGCGGTAGTCTCCCTCGGGATCGATCGACCGCGCCTTGGCGATCATCCCTGCGGAGGCGTCCACCCCGGTGACGGCCCGGCAGGACGGATGCGCGCGCAGGCGCCGCACCACCCAGCCGGTGCCGCATCCAGCGTCGATCGCGGTGAACGGCCGCGCTTCTCCGAGCGCCGCGAGGGCCGCGGCCAGCATCTCCTCCACTGCCCGCTCATGATTTCGCTCCATCTCCGCGTCCCAGCCCCCGGCGGCCCAGCGGGAGAAGACCTCGCTCGCCGGACGCGGGGCTCGGGCAGCGGAGTCGACCTCCCCTTCCGCTCCCCGATAGCCGGCGACCAGCTCTCGGTCCGACAAGCTCGTCTCGCTGCGCCTTCCCAGGAAATAGACACTCGCGGCCGCGTCCAGCGCTCGCGGGCGTCCAATCAGACGGCGGTCGAAGGCCTTGAGGAAAAAGGACGTGAAGCTGGCGAAGGTCGGAAGCACGACACCCATGAGGCGCGAGCTCGCGAAGCTCCACAGGAAGTGCCGCCAGGCCCAGGCCACGGCCACCCCGGGGCCGCTGACCGCGCCGCTGTCCATCTCCTCGAAGCGCCGGAACAGCCGCCGGTGACCCAGGTGGGTGAACCTGTGGAAGTCGCGGGGGCCCTCGTGGACCTGCTGCATGAAGGGAGTCTCGGCGTAGATCAATCCGCGGGCATCGAGCACGCGGTGGACCTCTTCGGCGCTGCGCCAAGGATCCGGCACGTGCTGGAAGACGGCCTGCGCGATGACCAGGTCGAAGGTGCCGTCGTCAAAGGGCAGGTCCTGGGGGTCACAGACCAGCATGGTGCGAGGGCCCGGCACGATGTCCGTCCGGACAATCTCCATCCCGGGCACCGACAGCAACGTGTCGATGCCCTCGCCGGGCGCGAGGCCGCCCAACACCAGGACGCGCGGCGAGGCGCCCTGCCCGCGAAGTAACGATGTCAGGCGCCCGGCGTTGGCCGCCGCCCTGACGTTCTTGCTGATGGACGGCGTGAGGGCCCGGACCAGCCTGCCCAGCGGGCTTCCACCGCGGGCCGACCGGTCCCTGGCTCCGAGCTCGGCTGCGATGTCCACGGCCCGGAGGACGCTGCAGCGATCGTCGACCAGCACCGGAATTCCGTCCACGACGGGATACCGCGCCCGGCAGGCTTCGGCCGTGCAGGCCAGCTCGCTTTCGCGAAGGGTGAGCGGCGCCCGGCACGCCGGGCAGCGGAGCCTGGCCATGAGGACGGCGGAGATGCGAGACACGCCCAAGCCACGGCCGGCCGGAGTGGCGCCCATTCCCCGCTATTTGCCCGAGCGTTTCAGAACCGCCTCTGAGGACGGCCCCAAGTCTCTTCGCCCATCAGAGTTACAGGTAGGTCCCGACCCTGAGTGCCTGCCCCGGATCTTCATCTGGAAGAAAGACCCGCATACTGAGCTAATTCCAACACCAAGTCGCGGCGATCCCAGATCATGTGGCGTGTGAGATTTCGGTAAATTCGCATTTTGGACTCCAGCGGCAACGGAGAGCAGCTCACTGCCGAAAAGAACCTCAGGTGGCCGCGCCACCTCATGAGCGTGGCACGTCCCGCACCGGCAGCGTGGTATCGCCTCGCCTCGTGCTCTGCGTCTCCGCGCTTCCAGCTTCCGGAATCCTCATGAAACCGTCGAAAGAACAGACGATGCGGCAATTCGAAGAACTTGCCGTACAAGGTCAGCTCCGCCAGCAAGTTGATATCCGAGCTCACATATGCACCAAGGAGGTGTGTCTGCCGCAGGTGCGACATTCTGATCAATCCCAAGTGCTGATGCGCCAACTTTATCGTCGCAATGAGCGACAAGAAGCGATCGGCGGGATCTTCCTGGACGAGATGAAGAACGTCGTCATAATTCGTCGGGTTGCCGCCGTCGGCGTCGACCAGAACGGCTTGGGGGTAACACAGCGCGATACTCGAGTCGCCCTCCATGATGTCCAGCGCCTGCTCCAGAAACGTCGATCCCCAGAAGTCATCGGCGGTAGACCACTTGAGATACCGCGTCGTCGTCAGCTCGAACACCCGGTTGAAGTTGCGCGGATTGCCGATGTTGACATCGTTGCGAACATACTTGACTCGCGAATCGGCCGCAGCGTACTGCTTGCAGATTTGCGCCGTGCCGTCTGTCGATGCGTTGTCGCTGATCACGAGCACGAAATCGGAGTAGGTCTGGGCAAGCAGCGAATCCAGCGACTGCCTTACGTACCGCTCTGAGTTGTATACGGGCAATCCAATGGTGATGAGGGGAGAGTCTGTCATCGCGGCGTCCCACGAGCCTCACGCGGACACATCACGTCCATCGCCCGCTATTTACCCGAGCGTTTCAGCACCGTCTCGGCCGCGCGCTCGCCGCTGACAAAGCTCTCGTCGGTCCACATGTAGCCCCAGTCGCCGTATCGCCCGCAGTAGGCGATGCCGATGTCGTCGAGATAGGCGTGGACGGTTTTCAGCGCCTCCGGGCGGTCGAGGTCGAAGATGACGTTCGCGTAGCGGATCACCGTCGCGTGGCGCGAGAGGATGCGGTCGCCCTCGCGGATCGTCCCGGTGCGGAACAGGTCCTTGATCACCGGCTCGATCAGCTCATCGGGCAATTGGGTGAGCGGGCGATACTTGCTCGAAAAGTACACCTCCGCCTGCACGCTTCCGCAGCCCGGCGGCACATTGGTGGGCGAGAGCATGTGCGGAAAGCTCAGGCGGGTGAAGCAAATGTCCTCATCGTAGAAGTACGTGATCTGCGCCTCGGAGAGATCGGACCGGTCCACCCCGACGTTCACGAGGACACACGTCGAGCACGCGAGGCGCTGCGAGGCCTCGACGACGTCGCGAGGGGCGCCGACGATCATCGGAATCAGGTCCGGAAGGGCGATGGACGACACCAGGCCGTCGTAGCGATTGACGACACCATTCCGGAAGCGGAGCTCGCGCGCCTGAGGATCCACGGCCACCAGTTCGTGGGCGAGCTGGAGGTCGGCGAGGCTGGGGAAGGTTTTGAGGTAGGAGAAGAAGCCGCCGTTCGTCGGATAACGGAAGTTCGTGATGTAGTGGACGTCAGGGGTCCAGGGCCCCAGCGCGCCGCGCAGCATCTCCTCGAGACTCGGCCGATACATTCGGGGCCCGAGCCAATCGGTCGTCATGTTGGACGCGGACGTCAGGTGATACTTGCGGGTGTACTGCATCGGAAACAGGTCGGCGAATCTTCGGCCATAGCTCGCAACCAGCCAATCCTCGTAGTTTGCGATGTGGCGTTCCGGCGCGTGCTGCTCCTTCACGAAGTCGCTGATGATGTCGACGATGAGGTCGCGGGGAAGCGCATGCATGTGGAGCTGCACGGGGTGAGTCAGCCTCAGCCCCCGCCAGTAGTTGTTCAGATTGATCTGGAGAGCCTCGTATTGCTGGTCGACGTACTCGGCGAAAAGCTTCTGGATCCGGGGATTCTTGGTGAAGGAGATGTGGGGGCCGAAATCAAAGAGGAACCCTTGCGCATTGCGGAAGGAGGCGGTGTGGCCGCCGTAGTAGGAGTTCTTGTCGTAGACCACCGGCCGGATTCCCTCGGCGTGCAGGGCATTGGCGGCACCATACCCCGCCATGCCGGTCCCGAGGACGACGATGTTGCTCACGGAGGGAGACGTCCCGGAGTGTGTGAGGGGCCGCTGTGACTCATGCCTTGATGGCAGGGGTGGGTACCCGAGACTCCGGGCGCCCCCCGGATTCGGCAGGCAGCGGCCACCGCTGCTGCTGCTCTTGCCACAGCTTGTCGCCGAGCCGCGTCGGGGGCAGCGTGACGTCGTCGAAGCTGATCACCTGATCTTTTTCGATGTCCCGGAGCAGGACACACCCCTCCGAGAGCGCGATCGGCAGGGCATTGATGGTCCGCGCGGCGGCGCGGTTGTCGATCAGGCCGTACGCACAGAATCCTCCGACTCCGTCGAGTCGCTCGCCCGCAGTCAGGCGACGCTTGGCAACGGTCACGACCTCGCACGTCGGTCCTGCGAGGGAAGTGACGGTAGGGTCGTTGTGGATGACGGCACGGGCGATCGTCGACGGGAGCTGGATGTGGGGCAGGTGGAAGGGCGTGTAGAAGACGTAGAATGGCCCGTCGCCGAGTTTGTAATAGGCGAGCTGGGTCCGCTTGTGCGGATTCTCCTCGTGAACGACGACGAACCCGCCGGTATGGGGCGAGGCGCCGACCGAGTAGTCGACAATACCCCCGGATAGCATGGCCTCGGCGGGCAACAACTTCGCGAGCTCCCGCACGTATCCGCACGCGGGGCCGGACATCCCTCGCCGGGCCACGCCGAAGCCCGTAGCGTTCGCGAGCACTGTGGTTTCCATCGACAGCTTGGTGGCGTCGGCGAAGGACGTGACCTTGCGGACATCCTGGTCATGCTTCTCCGCGAACACGCGCTGAGTGTCGGGCGTGCGATAGTAGTCGACCATGCCCTTGATGTTTCCGGCCGCAACCGGGCGGAGACCCACGGATTGGATGTACCGGAACAGCGTCATCGCCACCCCCGGCTCGTCGCCGTCGGTATGGGTCAGGACCACGCCCGCTTCATCGGCGCGAGTCTTGAGAATCGGTCCGATGAGGGAATCGAGCTCGGCATTCACGAGGACGACCGGCTTCTGGTGGGCGAAGGCGTCGAGGGCGACACTCGCGGCGAAATCGACGGTGCCAGTCACCTCGACGATCAGGTCGATGGCATCGCACCGTGTGAGCACCCCGGGATCGTCGGCAAGCACCGGGACACCGCGGGAGATGCTCGCCTCGGCCTGAGACGGAGACTCCGCGGCCGCCCATTGCGCGATCCCGGCCTCACGAAATGCGCGCTCGGCGTGCTGCGGGGTGCGATTGGCGATGCCGGCCAGTCGGATTCCCGGCACGGGGGTGCCGAGCTGAAGCGCGATGGCGCGGGCGGTGGCCCCGGCCCCGATGACTCCGACCCGGATGGGTCGCTGCTCGGCCTCTCGGATCTTCAGCACGCTGTAGACGGCGGTGTTCCCATTCAAGGTAGGTCTCCGTTCCTAGGGCTGCCGGACAAGTGGCCAGAGGCAGTCCTGTTCGGAAATAGCTGATACAGGAAGCGGCCAGCGGATACCGAATGCCGGGTCGTCATGCCTGGCTCCCCGGACCGCGCGAGGTGAGTAGACGGCCGACGTCATGTAGTAGATCTCGGTATTGTCCTCGGTCGACTGGCACCCGTGGGCGCAGCCTTCCGGCACGTAGAGCATCCGCGCGTTCTCCGCGCTAAGGACCGTGCCGTACCAGGCGCGATATGTGAGTGAGCCGGGGCGAAGATCGACGACGACATCGAAGGTCGCGCCCGAGGTGCACCGCACCAGCTTGGCCTCGAGCGCGGGTGCGATCTGGTAATGCAGCCCACGGATTGTGCCCTTGCGGAGGCTAAACCCCATATTCGCCTGCACCGGCACGAAGTCAATGCCGTGTGCCACGAACTCCTCCCGGCACCAGGCGCGCATGAAGCGACCGCGCTCGTCCTCATGCGGCGTCGGGTCGATGACCCACGCACCATTGACCTCGCATTCCATGAACTTCATACGCTGCCCTCGTCCCCGATCAACGACGAGCACCGGTTCCTTCGCGACTGCCCAGCAGCTCATTCGCGAACTGTCCGATCTGTTCCAGGCACAGCGCCCGGGGGGCCTCGCCGGTCCGGTACCCGTCGTACCAGCGCGCCACCCACTCCAGCGAGGCATCGATGCCCAAACGGCCGCGCCAACCCAACAGCCGGCTCGCCTTCCCTGAGTCGAGCCGCAGCTCCAGCTCTTCGGACGCATGGGGCACTGCGTCCTGCACCCACGGCACCGCGACTGCCCAATGCTTTGCCAGCCGCTCCACCAGGTACGCCACCGGCCGAGCGTCCGCGTCATCCGGCCCGAAGTTCCACTCCCCGGAGTACCGCTGGGCATCTCCCGCCAGTGACTCGGCCAGAACCAGATAGCCGTGCAGGCAATCGAGCACGTGCTGCCACGGCCGCGTCGCTTCCGGATGCCGCAGCGACACGGGATCGCCTCGCATCAACGCCGCCACCGCCTCGGGGATCAACTGCCGCGGCGTCCAATCTCCTCCACCGATGACGTTGCCGGCGCGCGCGCTCGCGATTGCCACGCCGTGTGCGGCATGCTGGTCCAGCGGGAAGAACGACTCCCGGTAGCTCTGGGCCACCAGCTCCGCGCAGGCCTTGCTGTTCGAATACGGGTCATGGCCTCCGAGCCGGTCGTTCTCCCGATAGCCCCAGACCCAGCCCCGATTTGCATAGCACTTGTCCGTGGTCACATTGACAACGACACAGCGCTGCCGCGTCCGCCGGATCGCTTCCAGAACGTGCACCGTGCCCATCACGTTGCTCGAGTATGTAGCGACCGGGTCCTCGTAAGAGCTGAGCACCACCGACTGCGCGGCCAGGTGAAGAACGATCTCCGGCTTGGCGGAGGCGACTGTGCGCTCGAGGCCGCCGAGATCGCGGATGTCGCCGATCGTGGAGGCCATGAGCTCGTCGACGCTTGCCAGCTGGTAGAGGCTCGGCTGCGTCGGCGGCTCGAGCGCATAGCCGGTCACTCGGGCACCCAAGGCGTTGAGCCACAGACAGAGCCAACTGCCCTTGAAGCCGGTGTGCCCGGTGACGAGGACGCGACGGTCGTGCCAGAACCTGGAGGTCATGGCACCAGGGCTTGGCGGCATTCGAACCCCTCGGCATGCCCGCTCGGGGCATTGCGCCCACGGCATCCCGCAGTGCGGATATCGACTGCTACCATCGTGTCGATCTTACCTGATCGCCAGAGACGGATCAAACCGCGGTGCGCGAGAGTCATGGAGCCGCCCGCTCCCACAACGCCCACGGCCGTTCCGCTCGCGCGTACATGTTCTCGAATTGCTGATGGTCCTTGAAGGTATCCATCGGCTTCCAAAAGCCCTCGTGGTGATGCGTCACCAGCTCGCGCCGCGCGATCAGGCGCCGGAACGGGGCATCGACCAAGTCGTCACCCTCCTCGAGATAGTCGAAGATCTCGCGCCGGAACACGAAGAAGCCGCCGTTCACCCGGAGACCAGAGCGGCTCACATCCGTGAACCGCTCGACCGTGCCGTCTTTGTCCGCCTGCACGTAATGCTGGCTGGTGGCCGGTACGACCGAGATGAATCCGGCAATCTTCGCGCTCGCGCGAAACTCCGCTATCCAGGCGTTCAGGTCCAGGTCCGTGAGGCAGTCGCTGTAGTTCGCGAGAAAGTACTCCTCCCCATCGAGGTAGGGACGGACCTTTCGAAGGCGGTCGCCGATACTCGATTCGAGGCCGGTTTCCGCGAAGGTAATCCGCCAGTCGTGGATGTCCCGCTGGAGCAGATCCACGCGCTTGCCGCCGTCCGCCAGGACGAAGTCGTAATTGTAGCTCAGGAAGTAGTTCTTGATGACATCGCCTTTGTACCCGAGACAGAGTATGAAATCCTTGTGCCCGTGGTACGCGTAGTACTTCATCAGGTGCCAGACGATGGGCCGGTATCCGATCGTCACCATGGGCTTCGGGATACCCTTGTCAAAGTCCAGGAGCCGTGTGCCGAATCCGCCGCAGAACAACACAACCTTCATCGTCACACCCTCGCCTTGTGCGCCTGAAACCGCCTGTGACCGCACCTGCCCCTGTACTGATTCTAACAATGCATAATCCGCTGCGTATGTCCAGATCTCTGTCCGGGACCTGTATGTCGTCCATGTTCATGCGCTGCGTCCACGCCACGGCTGCCGGATGCGTAAGCTTCCCCACCTGGTAGACAGTTCGAGGGTAGACTTTCCGGGGCCAAGGAGAGACCCATGCGAAAGTCGCGCTTCATGGAGAGCCAGATCGTCAGCATCCTGAAACAAGGCGAGGCGGGCGTCCCGATCGCCGAGATCCTGCGGCAGCACAACATCAGCAAGGCGACCTACTTTCACTGGCGGGTGAAGTACGCCGGGGCCTCGGTCGAGGAGCTGAAGCGGCTGCGGGAGCTGGAGGCCGAAAACGCGAAGCCGAAAGCGGTGACGCCGTCCGCGAAACGCGAGGTCCTGGCCGTGCTGCAGGAGCACGGGGTGCCCGTCCGGCGGGCGTGCCAGGCCGTGCGGCTGTCGCGGGCGGCGTACTACCGGCCTCCGCGCTCCCGGCTGGAGCGGGACACCGATGTCGTCACCGCCTTGAATGACGTGGTTGTCCGACACACCCGGTGGGGCTTTTGGAAGTGCTTCTATCGCCTGCGCCGCGCCGGGCATCGGTGGAACCACAAGCGCGTGCATCGCGTGTACTGCGCCCTGCGGCTTAATCTGCCGCGGCGCACCAAACGACGCGTCCCGGCGCGTCTCCGTCAGCCCCTGCTGGCGCCGGCCCGGCTCAACGAGACCTGGGCGCTCGATTCCTGGCCGATGCCCTCTACGACGGGCGTGGCTTCCGGACCTTCAACGTGCTGGACGAGGGCAATCGAGAGGGCCGGCCTCGCGATCGAGATCGGGACGTCAATTCCGAGCGCGCGGGTGATCCGCGTGCTGGCCGATTGCGTGCGGCTGTACGGCCGTCCCGCCCGGGTGCGCGTCGACAACGTACTATCTGCAAGAGGCTGATCCGGTGCTGGGACACAGCATCCCTGTAGCAGCTCCGCGAGCTGCCGTATGTGGGCGGCGATGACGAACGCAGCCGGCCCAGTGGCTTCCGCGACGAAAAAGACCCCGCTACCCATAGTGAACACAGAGTCGGCGCCGGCGCCCCCGACGGGCCCGCTCTGACCGCACTCAATACAGCGGAGGGTCCCAGCAGAAGGTCCAAGCATTATCTACGGGTCGCAGGCGCCCCGACGGCCCGAATGAGAGGGATCGATCCGCTGGGCAGAGCCTGTTCGTGATAGTCGCGATAGGGCTGCTCATGCTTGACGACCGCATAGGCCACCCGCGCCATCTTCGCGGCGACGGCCGTGAGCGCCGTGCGGCGGACATCCGGATTCGTGGGATCCTGCTTGGTGTAGCGCTCGTACTTATCCCGAAAGGAGTTCTCGGTCATGCGGACGGCCCGCTGCGCCGCCATCCAAAAGGCCAGGCGCAGCCGCGCGTTGCCCCGCTTGGACAGCTGCTCCCGCCCCCGGAACTGCCCGGATTGACACTTGGCGAGATCCCAGCCGCAGTACTTCAAGAACTGCCGATGATGCCGAAACCGGCGCAGATGACCGCCCTCGGCGAGAATGACCATGGCCAGGACGGAGGCGACGCCCGGCAGGGAGCAGAGATGCTGGAAGTCCACCCGGTCCTTGAGCACCGCGTGGGCCCGGGCCTCGAGGGTCCGACGCAGCTCGGCCAGCCGCCGGAGCTGCCCGAGCTGGAGGCGAAAGGTCTCGATGGCGAGCGAATCCAGGGCCGCGGGCAACGCAATGCTCCGGGCCGCCAACTCGTAGAGCTCTTCCCGCTTCGCGCGCTTGTTCACCCTCCGGCCGGCGACCGACCACGCGGCGTGGACAAACTCTTCCTTCGGCACGGCGCGGACGGCGGTGGGCGTGGGGAACCGGTCGAGAAAGTCCACGAACCATTCCACGCGGGTGGATTCCCAGTACCGGGCCATCTCCGGGAACTAGAGGGGAGATAGTGATTGAGCAGGTGCAGGATGACCGTGGCATCCTTGGAGTCGTTCTTGTCCCACGAGTTGAACATGGCCTCCCGGTACCGGGAACCCCTCCCGGAGGAGCCGGTGGGCGAGGGTCCGGTGGAAGTCCCCCGTCGGTTCGAGGGCGATCTGGGCAGCTCCGGGCAGGGCCCGCAGAAAGACCACCAGGCGATCGTAGTCCTCGACGCTATTCGCCATACTGAAGTGCTGGCGCGTTCCCTCGGGCCCTTCGACGAGGACCGCGTGGGCCTTCTTGCCGATGTCGATCGCGATGAGCCATGTTGGGATCCTCTCGTGCGCCTGGTCCGCCATTGTCGTGCCCTTCCCTGGTTTCGAATGTCCTTACCCAGGGATGCTGCTCCCAGCAATGGCTGATCAGCATTCTGCAGGTACTACGGCCCGGACCTCACCGCCGAGGCCTTCGTCGCGTGGTGCACGGCGCAGCGCATCGCCATTGGCTACATCCAGCCCGGAAGCCCGATCAGAACGCCTTCATCGAGCGGTTCAACCGGAGCTTTCGCGAAGAGGTCCTCGACGCCTATCTCTTTAATTCCCTCGAGCAGGTGCGCGAGCTCACCGAGACCTGGCTCGAGATCTACAACACTGAGCGGCCCCACCACAGCCTGGGCCAGGTGCCGCCCCTGAGCTTTCTGCCCAGGCCAGACGCGCCCACGGAGTCCGCGTTTGAAGTTTCTCCTTGACGGGGAAGCTTACGAAGGGATCGCACTCCCCAAGGCTCTGGTCGAGGTCGTCGGAGGGAGCGTGCTCGTGATGATCGGTGGTGTCGCGATTGGAGGGATACTCGCCCTGTATCGGGATGCCGCTTAATAGCGCCGCCGCGCGGGGATCGTGGAGCCGGAGCGTTGAAGCCGCGGCGTGGATGGGCAACCATCGCACCCGACTCGAGCCCGCTTTGGTGGTACCTCGCGGCGCCGCGGCCGCGCTAAGTCGCGCGGGGACCAGCCCGAGATACGTTTCCACCTCGTGCGCCCTCTCGGAAACGGGCGGCGTCGCCCCAAGCTCGCCCTCTCGGCCAGAATGGCAAATCTGGCTTTGCTTCTCCTACCAGTCGATGCCATAATGGCCGAGTGCGCCCTCCTCAGTGCGCCCTTTTTTAGGGCGCCTTTTAGAGTGCGTGCTCTCTTCGGGGACTCGATGCCCACGACGAAGTCCTTGTGAAAAATGCACAGGTTCGCGCACTTTGAAAACCCCCACTAGGATAAGGAGGTGTGAGGATGGCATTTCACAAAAGAGCTAGGGAAACTCTTCTTGTCGTTTTGTCCTTACTGTTTGGGCTTCAATTCTTATCGCCAGCTTCACTGATTTCCGCAGGAGATTCTATAGGAGAGCCATTATTTAACTTCTACACCACTAATTTCCCTCTCAGGGAAAATCCGATTTCCGAAAATAACAGCTGGTCGAATGGTAAGGCTCATGGAATTGATTGGCAGAATGTTCGCACGCGGCCCGGGTTCGCCTTTTTCACGAAGCCCAATGTTGATAATTACGATGATTCCACGGCGATACTCAAGGGTACTTGGGGACCAAATCAATGGGTTCGAGCCGTGGTGCGTATACCGAATCCTGATACTCAGTATGCTATGGAGCTAGAAATACGCCTGCGAAGCTCGTTATCTGCCCATAGCTCTACCGGCTACGAAATTCTTGGTGGCACAGGGATTGTACGATGGAATGGCCCGCGCGGGGACTTTACCATACTGCAGGACGAAGGCCCATATGGGGAACTTCATGACGGCGACGTATTTGAGGCGAGCATCGTCGCCAATGTCATCACGGTATACATCAATGGTGTCCAGGTAAATAGAGCAGTGGATAGTACCTTTTGGACCGGCAATCCTGGAATGGGTTTTTTCACTCGTAACCCGAACCCGCCTCGATTTGGATTCAGTAGCTTTACCGCTTCGGACGTTCCATTTTGACCACGTCAATAGCAATGTGTTGCGGACCAGATATGCAATACTAGAAAACCAAATTCTGGTCGCGTACGCATACTCATCGAACAGAAACACACTGCGTATCTTCCTGCAAGAGCTCTCAGCCAACGAGCCGAAGGGGAATAGGAATGGCGCGGAACTCGCCTGGCGTCTAAGATATCGAGACGTGATCATGCGGCTCTTCCTCACCAGAGACACAGGGGGTCGCCGCACGGCATGAGCGGTCATCGGCTCAGCTACGTGAAGACGCTGATGGCTGTCGCGACCCTTGGCCTGGTCGTGCTCGTGGTCCTCCATCTCGTCGCCGACTCGGGATTCCGAATCCTGACGGCTCTGATCGAGGTCATCGGAGGGGGCGTGCTCGTGATCGTCGCGTGTGTTGCATTGGGAGGGATCCTCGCTCTGTACCGGGACGACGCTCAAGCCAAAGGGAAAATGGACCTGTTCTATGCCTCGAACGAGCCCCGATCCGAGAGGGCTCTCGCGGCCAGGCGCCCAGGAATGGGGATCCTCTTGCGGCGCTTATGGAGGCATCTCCTGGGCGGGAGGTGGCTCCTGGTAGGTGACGTGGTCGAGATCCGCTCACTCGAGGAGATCGGGAAGAAGCTGGACAGTTCCGGTTGCCTCGACCGACTGCCGTTCATGCCGGAGATGGCCCGATTTTGCGGTCGCCGGGCCCGGGTCTTCAGATGCGTTGACAAGATCTACGACTACGGCAGGAGCAAGACGCTGAGGCGCCTCAAGGGCGTGGTCCTGCTCGGGGGACTCCGATGCGACGGCAACTCTCACGGCGGGTGTCAGGCATCGTGCTATCTGTTGTGGAAGCAGGCGTGGCTGAAACCGGTCGACGAAGCCGGGCCTGCGCTTGAGTGGACCGGCCACGACGCACCCGCGACGTGGCACGAGAGGGCGTCCAGCGCGGGCAAATATACCTGCCAATACACGCAGCTTGCGGCGGCATCGACCCCGATGACGAGGTGGGACGTCCGGCAGGACTTGCGGCCGCTGGTTTCAGGCAACGTGACTCTTGGCGCCTTCTGCGTAGCCATCCTGACGCGGCTGTTCAATGCCGTTCAGGAGGCCCGGGGCGGTGTCCCCTATCCGAGCCTGACGCCCGGAACCGGGAGCCCCACCCGCCCGGCCGGGCGGAGCCTGGCTCCAGGGGACACGGTCCGGGTCCGCGCGATGGAGGATATCGTCGCCACCCTGGACCAGGGGAGCCGCCACCGGGGGCTTTGGTTCGATCGCGACATGGTCAAACATTGCGGGCAGCGCTACAGCGTCCTCAAGAGAGTGGACCGGATCATCGATGACGCGACGGGGCGGATGCTGGAAATGAAGACGCCGTGCGTGGTACTCGCGGGGGCAGAGGCGTCCGGCGAGTTTCTTCGGTTTTGCGCACAACACGAATACCCGTTCTGGCGGGAAGCGTGGCTTGTGCGGGAGTCGCCGGAGGGCCGCTAGGACATGCTCGGGCTCCACTTCGGCGCGGCGCGGTCGGGCGCGTACAGCGTGCTGTGCCTCGGGGCCCACTGCGATGATGTCGAGATAGGCTGCAGCGGCACGCTGATGATGCTGTGCGCCAGCGGCATGCCGCTCGACGTCACCTGGGTCGTGTTCAGCGCGGACGACGAGCGTGAGAGGGAAGCGCGCCGCAGCGCGGAGGTGATCCTCGGCAAGGTCAGTCACAAGGACGTCACGATACAGAGATTCCCCGAAGGAGTGTTCCCGTCCGTCCAGGCCGAGATCAAGCAATACTTCGAAACGCTCAAGCAACTGGTGTCCCCTGACATGGTCTTCACGCACTATATCCATGACCTGCACCAGGACCATCGCGTGATCGGCGAGCTCACATGGAATACATTCAGAGACCACCTCATCCTCGAATACGAGATCCCGAAGTACGACGGGGATCTCGGCTCGCCCAACGTGTTTGTTCACCTCGACGAGGCGGTGTGCCGCGCAAAAGTCGACAACATCCTGGCGAGCTTCAGGAGTCAAGAAGGCAAACACTGGTTCACGCAGGACCTGTTTCTATCACTCATGCGGCTACGCGGCATGCAAGCCAGGTCGCCGAGCCGCTATGCGGAAGGCTTCTACAGCAAGAAGCTCGTCATAGCCTAAACAGGGGTGACGCCGGGTCGCTGGGCGCCTGGGAGATGCTTCCAGAGAGGGCAAGAATTACTCACTTGGGATGGGCCGCGCGGACAATCCCTCAGCGTCACTGTGAAAGCTTTTTCATAGACATGAGGAATTATATTCAAGAGGCCGCTATCCGGCTGCGCGATCCCAACAGGTGTGCCGGGTGCGTTCAGATATAAACGGCCGCTGCCATTGTCATTTTCAAATATGGCGCGAAGCGTGCTTTACTACCGCCACGCCTGGCCCCGCAGGAACGTGTCGAATGTGCGATCAGGGTGGGTTGGCACGAATCACGAGTAGTCAGGAGGAGACGATTCATGAAAGGGGCTCTGTTGGTCCTGGGGTTGGTAGGCGCCGTCCTAGTAGGCGCCCTGATGGTGCCGGGTTTCGCTGACGCCGTGGCGTGCCCGGGGATTACTTCGAGCGCCTACAACACGCCGGGCTCCAACTGCCAGATGGGGTCCGTTGTGACGGCTGGCCCGATGGCCGTGATTCCGGACTTTCATCCGAGCTTCATCCCTAGCTCCTCCGGGAACACCGGACAAGACGCCGGGGTGACCGAGACCTACTGCCCCGGTTGCTCGACCGGAGGGGGAGTGCTCAGCGTGAGCAGCCAGCCCCCTGTCTCTGACAGCGTGGTGTTCTTCGGACCGCAGTTCATGGTCGCCCTTTCCAAGGACGCGTTCGCGGATCCGGGAGCGAAGAACGGGCAAGGGCCCCTGGCGAATAGTCCCCTGGTGCCCAGCATTCCTAGCCTTCCCACCCCTGAGCCGGCGTCCCTGGTGCTGCTGGGTTCCGGGCTCATCGTACTCGGGGGCGCAGCCTTTAGAAGGTACCGTCGCCGCGAGCATCAGACCCCGTAGCGTTTCTGTCCGGTCCGGTGGCGCCGACCGGCGCCACCGGGACCGGCTGCTGGCCTCGGCCAGACTATGTTTCCTGTTTGAGTCTTCCAGCGATACCCGCCTGTGCTCCCGATCCAGGACAGTTGCGCGCGACCACTCGGAGAAGGACGTCGGGACAATAGATGGTGGGCGGAGCAGGGCTCGAACCTGCGACCCCGGCCTTGTAAGGGCCGTGCTCTTCCAGCTGAGCTATCCGCCCGTGCCGGCCATAGTGTACCCCGGAGAAGGCATGGCCGCGTCGAGGTCGACCAGCAACGCCGCGTGATCGCTGAGCGCGTCCCGGCGCGCGCGGCCGGATCGTCCGGCGGGCGCCGCGCCCCACTCGTACGCCGCTGACTGGAGCCGCGGCCGAAGCGCGCGGTTCACGAAGGCCTGGTCGATCCGAAATCCGTTGCCGCCATTGGGTGAGTACCATGTGTATGCCCGCCTGGTTCCCCCGAGACGGCGGAAGGCATCGGCCCAGCCGGCAGCCTCGAGGCCCCGGATCCAGCTGTCCTCCTCGAAGTTGAAGGCCGGCACCTCCTCGTCGAGATCGATCAGCCCCGAGTTCGTGTCCCCGACCAGGAGCGCCGGCCCTCGCCGCCAGCCGTGGGCCACTCCGAGCACGGCGTCAAGGAACGGAAACTTGCGGCCCGTCACGCGATTGGGCACGTGCATCGCGCCCAGCGTGATGGCGCAGGGCGAAGCGACGCGGGCGAGGAGCCAGCGGCCTGACTCGATCGACGGCGCGACGCGCAGTCGCACCCGCGCGAGTGGCCAGCGCGAGGCGATGAGGAGAGCGTTGACGCCGGGGAACTCGGACGATGCGGTGCTCAGCTGATGCGCCAAACCGTGCCGGCTCAACGCGAGCGCCAGGTCGCCGCTGGGGGGCGTGGCGCGGAACTCGGAGAGCGCCACGACATCCGCCGCCCAGCGCGCGATCTGATCGGCGATGGCCGGCACCCGACGCCCACCGCCCGCGCGTATGTTCCAGGAGACAACGCGCATAGTGATCTCGTCGCGTCCGCCCCTCACCCTGCCCTCTCCCCACAGGAGAGAGGGATACGAAACGACCCCCTCTCCCTAGGATAGGGACAGGGTAGGGGCGAGGGTGGCGAGAGTTGGTCAGGCGAGGCCAAGGGAGGCAAGACGCGCCGCAGTCGGCACGCCGTCCATATCCCAGCCGCGCAGGTCATAGTAGCGGTCGAGCATCATCGAGAGCTCCGCGGGCGGGCAATGCATGCCGGCCGAGGGGCCGTCGGGGATGGGCTCGTGCATCACGCGCCACGGCAGCGAGTCGTCCTTGCGGCGCACGCCCTCCCGCACGTTGAAGAGGCGCTCGAGATTGATCACGCGCTCGCCCACGCGCTCGAGCTCCTCCACCGTCACGTTCCAACCGGTCACGGCCGAGACCATGCGGGCGTAAGGCTCTTCGACGAAGAGGCCGAAACCGCGCTCGGACGTGAAGCGGCAGAGCACGAGGGAATCGTCCACCGCGGTGAAGTGCTGGCTCCGCACGGCGAACTCGGGCTTGCCGCCGGTGCCCTTGCGGTCGTAGCCCTGGGCGTACTGTGGCGTCGGGCGCGTGTCGTGGTGGCTGCCGCCGCGCGTGGCCGTCGCGTAGCCGATGGACATGCCCTTGAGCGCGCGCGCCGAATGCGCGGGCAGCTCCAGGCGCTTGACGGCATAGACGCTCTTGGTCGCCTCGGGGTGGACCGACTCCGCGAGGCGCCACCCGCCTTCGGCGAGGCGGTCCCCGAAGCCCTCGCGCGCGGCCGTCATCTCGATGAGGCGCAGCATGCCGCGCCAGTCGCCCCAGCCGAAGGGCATGCCGATCTCGTCCTGCGAGAGCCAGCCGCGCTCGAGCGCCTCGGCCACGAAGGACAGCGTCACGCCCATCGAGATCGTGTCCATGCCCAGGAGGTCACAGAGGTCGTTGGCGCGCGCCAGGGAGGCTGGATGCGCGTTGCCCAGCATCGACCCGAAGGCGAAGATCGTCTCGTACTCCGGCATCTTGGCCTTGAGACCGGCGAGCTCGCCGTCGCGGATCTCGTACTGCTTGCCGCAGGCGACCGGGCACTTGAGGCACGTGGTGTCGCGGTCGTGGTAGAGGGCGTGCATCTCCTCTCCCGAGATCGCCGCCGATTCGGCGAAGGTCTCCTGGCGCAGGTTGTAGGCGCCGAGCGCGCCCAGCGTGTTGATGGGCTTGACGAGAAACGACGTGCCGTAGGTCGAGAGTGCCTTGGTGCCGGTCTTGAGCGGCTCGCGCTTTTCCTCGAGCAGGGCCTTGAGCAGCGCCGGGTCGGCCACCTCGGTCTTCCGGGCACCCCCTACGACCACGGCCTTGATGCGCTTGGCGCCGAGCACGGCGCCGATCCCGCCCCTGCCCGCCACCCCCTCGCGGTTCTTCCAGTACGTCGCCATACAGGCGAAGCGCACCAGCCGCTCCCCGGCGGGGCCGATCGCGATCACGTCGGTGTCGGCGCCCTCGCTAGCCTGGATCGCGTGGACCGTGTCGCGCGTCGTCTTGCCCCACAGCGCGGCCGCCGGCTTCACCTCGACACCCGCCTCCCCGACCTTGAGGTAAACGGGATGGGCCGCCTGGCCGGTAATGACGATGGCGTCGAAGCCGGTCCGCTTCATGGTGCAGGGCCAGCGTCCGCCGAAGGTCGAGTCGAAGAAGAGCCCGGTCAGCGGCGACTTCGTGGCGACGCAGGCGCGGCTGTTGCCCGGCACCGTGGTGTCGGTGACAGGGCCGACGGCGAAGATGACGGCATTGACCGCGTCGTAGGGGTCGGCGCCGGCGGGCACGTGGTCGAGCAGGAGCCGCGCGGCGAGCCCGTTACCGCCCAGGAGGGCGCGCGCCGTGTCCTCGCCGAGCGCTTCGATGCGGCTCGTGCCGCGTGTGACGTCGACGAAGAGGATGCGCCCGCCATATCCGTGCATGCCGCGCCATTGTACTCGCCGGGCACGCCCGTGCGGAAGCGGGTAAGATGCGGCGCATGGCCGACACGCTGGCGGCGCGGCTGGCGCGGCTCACGGTGCATCTGGTTCCCGCGGTGACCTCCTTGACCGGGATCACGTCTTGATGAGGCGGAGCGCGGCCGAGTATGTCGCCCGGATCAGCGTATCCACGTAGGGCGGCGGGGACAAGAAGGCCGACTGGAACGCGCCGGCGGCGCGCAGCCACACCTTCGCGAGCAGGACGTCCCGCGAGTCGAAGCGATGATAGATGGAGCCGGTCGGCGCGCCCACCGCGCGCGCGATTGCCCCGACGGTGACTCTGGACGGCCCCTCCGCGGCGATAATCCGGCCCGCCGCCGTCAGGATCTGCTCCTCGTCGAACTCCGCGGCTCTCGGCATGTGAAATAGAATATGGGTTCTAAATCACGTGCCAAGCCCTGCCTGGTGACCCCCTGCGGGTGCGGCTCAATACGCCGGCGGCGTGTAGACCGTGAGAAAGAAGAGCGCCTGCGTACCCGTGCTCCGCACGTGATGCCGGGTGCGCGCGGGGATCATGACGAGCGACCCCGGCGCCGCATCGTACTCATGGTCGCCGACCTGCACGTGAGCCTCGCCTTCGAGCACGTACAGGATTTGATCGCCCTCGTGCTCCTCCTCGGGGCCCGCGTCGGCCCCGGGCGCGATCGTCATGACCGCGGTCTGGCTGCGCTCTGTCTCTTGGAGAACCCGGAAGAATTGGCCCTTGTGCTTGAGAACCGATACCACGTCCATCACGCCCTCCTCGCTCAGCGGGTGAGCGCCGCGACCGAGAGCAGCTCGAAGACGAGATTCGCCGCCAGCACGCCCGTGATGGCTCCAGGGCCGTCGTAAGGCGGCGAGACCTCGACGAGGTCGGCGCCGATCAGATCGAGGCTGCGTAGCCCGCGGACCAGCCCGAGCGCTTCATAGGAAGTGAGGCCGCCTGCCTCGGGCGTGCCGGTCGCCGGAGCGTACGCGGGATCGACCACGTCGATGTCGAACGAGCAATAGACGGGGCCGCCGGCCAGCCGCCCGAGGCGATCGACCACCCACGCGACCCCCCGCTCCTTCACGTCCTCGATGCGGATCACCTCGAAGCCGTGCGTCGCGTGGAAGTCGAAGTCCTCGGGCCCGTAGAGCGGACCGCGGATGCCCACCTGGATCGACCGGGCTCCATCGAGAAGGCCTTCCTCCGTGGCGCGCCGGAAGGTGCTCCCATGGTAGTAGGGCAGTCCGAAGTAGCGGTCCCAGGTGTCCGGGTGCGCATCGAAGTGGACCAGACCCAGCCGTCCGTGCCGCCGCGCGAGGACGCGGAGAATGGCCAGCGTCACGGTGTGATCGCCGCCCACGCACAGTGGAATGGCTCCCGCCTCCACTGCGGGCTGCAAGGCCTGCTCGATGGCGGCGAAGGTGGCCTCGATCGAGATGGGAACCGCATCGACATCGCCACAGTCCGCAACCCGCAGGCGGTCGAAGGGATGGACCTTGAGGGCCGAATTCCACGGCCGGATGAGCGACGACTGATCGCGGACGTGGCGGGGCCCAAAGCGCGCCCCCGAGCGGTAGGAGCAGCCGCCATCGAAGGGAATCCCGTAGAGGGCCACGTCGAGTCCCGCCGGCGACGTCACGTAGGGCAGTCGCATAAAGGTCGGCGGCTGGCCAAAGCGCGGGGACGAGAAGCCGTCGCGGGGCTGAGGATGCCCTGGGTCGCTCATGAGGCGACGCTAGTTCGCGCCGAGCGCCCGGAGGCCCTTCTTCGCGGCGTCGGCCAGCTCGGGCTCGACGCTCCTCCCGGCGAGGAGCTTCTTGTAGACGGTCACCGCGGAGTCGGCCTGCTTGAGCGCAGTGAAGGATTGCCCGGCGCCGAGAAGCGAGCGACGGGCCAACGGCGTGTCCGGTGCCACATAGGCGGCCGTCATGTACGCCTCGACGGCCTGCTGGTGACGCCCCGCCGCCCGCAGCCCCTCGCCCATCCGGTATGCCGCCTCGGAGACCACGGCCGCATCCCCGGCCGCCATCGCACGCTCGAGGAGCGGCCGAGCCGCGTCCCAGTTGCCCGCAACCAGCAGGACGCGGGCATTGCCCAGGAGGGCCGCGCCCAGGAAGGCCGGGTAGTCGCGCTCCACGCGCTTGTAGACGTCGAGGGCTCCGGCGCCGTCCCCTCCCGCCTCGGAGGTGCGGCCGAGCAGCAGCAGCGCGCGCGGCAGCTCCGGGTCGGTCGGCGATGCGTCGATGAACTCCTGCAGCCTCGACCGCGCCTCGGCAAGCGCGCCGGTTCTATAGAGGGCCTCGGCATAGTCGAGTCGCGTCTCACGCCCCATCTTGTAGCCGGGGTACCGCTCGGTCAGGAGCTGGAAGGTCTCGCTCGCCAGCTGCCATTGTCCTCCGCGCCCCGCCGCCGATGCCACGAGCGACAGCGCCACCGGCGCGGCTTCGCTTGTCGGGAACTCCTTGACCACGCGCATCGCCAGCGCGCGGGCGTCAGTCCATCGTCCCTCCCCGGCCGCCAGCGTCGCCCCGGCCGCGAGCAGGTTGGGCGTGGTGGCGGGGTCGACAGGCCGCGCGAGCAGCGCCTGGGCGAAGCGCTTGAAGTCGTCCGTCTTGCCCTGGTTCCACAGCACGGCGGCGAGGCCGTACTCGGCCGCGGCCGCGACGGCGCCCGTTCCCGTGTCGCGCGCCTCGAGGAATTCGCGCTCGGCGTCGGCCCACTGCCCGGCGTCGAACGCGACGCGCCCAAGCCCCAGGTTTGCCGGGGCGCCCTCGCCCTGCGCCTGCGCGGCCTTGAACTCGCGCGCGGCCTCGGCCGCCTTGCCATCCGCCACGAGGACCACGCCGCGCGCGAGCCTCATCCGCCCGGCGTAGGGGGAGAGCGGCGCGCGACGGGCCAGCTCGGTCAGATCGCCGAGGGCGCTTGCCGCGCGGCCTGCCCGGATGGCGAGGACGGAGCGGTTCAGCCGCGCGATGTCGGCGTACTCGCTGTCCGCGTGGCGCTCGACGAGCCCGTCGAGCAGGGCGCGTGCGCCTACGGTGTCGCCCGAGCGCGCCGCGAGCTCCGCAGCCAGAAGGAGCGCGGCGGGCGCCCGCGGATCCGCGCGATTGGTCGTGCCGAAGCGTGTCCAGGTGTCGCGCGCCGCCTCGAGCCGCCCGCGGCGGAATTCCGCCCAGCCGAGTGCCTGCATGACCGAAGGCGCCTGGGGCGAGCTCGGGAATTCGGCGAGGAAGCGGCTATAATGCGTCGCGGCCTCGTCCCAGGCGCGACCCGCGTAGGCGGCCTCGCCGCCCAGCGCGAGAGCCGCGGCACGGAGATCGGCCGTCAGGGGCTCCCTGAGAAGCGCCTCGACGCGCGCGCGGGCTGGGGCGATCTCCCGGCTCTCGAGATCCATCTGCGCCAGGCGCAGCCCCGCGTACCAGCCGAACGCCGGCGTCCCCGGCCGCGCCGCGACCAGCTCGAAGCGGCCGCGGGCCTCCGACACTTGCCCGGCGTCGCGCTCGACCTCGCCGGCCAGCAGCAGCACGAAGGCGCGGGTGGCGGGCTCAAGGGTCCGTCCCAGGATCTCCTGCTCGAGCGCACGCGCCTCGTCCGCCCGGCGCTTCTCAGTGGCCCAGCGATCGACTGCCAGGAGCACTGGAAGGCCGAGCGCTCCCGTCTTGTCGGCGGCGTCGAGCCTGCGCGCCTCGTCGAGGGCGGCCGCGTAATCGTCGAGATCGAGGAGGGCCAGAACGAGCCCGGCGCGCGCCCAGAGGATCTCGGGCATCTTCGGATAGGCCGACATCATCCCGCGGTAGGCCTGGACCGCCGCGAGCGGCTGGCCGGCCGCCCGGCTCCACCAGGCCAGGCGCAGGAGTCCCGTGTCGATGAGGAGGCGCGGGCCTCCGTCCGTGAAGGCCTTGAGCCGCGCGACGGCGTCCTTGTACTCGCCGAGCCGCCCGAGCGTGTCGCCGAGCCAGAAGGTCGCCTCGCCCGCGACGGGGGCGGGCAACGTCTGGCGGAGGAGTCGGGTCCAAATCTCGCGCGCCTCAGGCTCCCGCCCGAGACGGTAGAGCGCCACCGCGCGGCCGTGCTGCGCCCACGCAGCGAGGTCGGCAGGGGCGCCGCTCTTGCCGAGTGCGTCGAATGTCGCGAGCGCCCGCGCAGGCTCGCCCGCCATGAGCGAGAGCCAGCCGTACTTGAGCGCGGCGTAAAAGCCCACGTCCGATCGTGGGTCGGCCTTGACCACGAAAAGCATAGCCTGAGTGGCCGGCTCCGGTTGGCCGAGCCGGATCAGGGTCTCGCCCAGCCAGTAGCGCGCTTCTTGAAGCAGGGAGGCGTCGGTCGCGCGCCTGACTGCGTCGTCGAGCGGCTCGTGCGCGTTCTCGAACTCGCCGCGCTGGAAGCGCGCGCGGCCGCACTCGACCAGCTCGGAGACGACGCCCAGGACGGTGCCGAGGGGATTGCAGGCGAGGAAGCGCGGCGGTGGCGCCGCCGCCAGGGGCTGGGCCGAGAGGTCGGTCTCGACGCGCGCCCGCGGCAGCGGCGGCACGGGCTGAGGCGAGGGCGGGTAGACCGCGACGAAGCCCGGGAGCGCCGGCTTGTCCAGTGCCGGAGAGACCAGCGGAAGGACGTGGGCCAGGTCGGGCGGCGGCAGCTTGAACGGCGGCTCGGCGGCCCGGGCGCCCGCGCCGGAAAGAAGCACGAGCGCGATCGAGAGGAAGGCCCGCGTCGTCATCGATTCTTCTCCCGTGTCGCCTTGGGCTTGAGATTGGCGGCGATGGCCGCCCGGCGCGTCTTGGCCCAGCTGGCCAGCGTCTTGTCCGGGCTGCCCGCGGCGACCTCCTCGTAATACCTCGCCGCCTGGGCCCACTGCTTCTGGGCCTCGTGCGCGAGCCCGCTGCCGGCCAGCGCGCGGAATCGCAGCGCGGGCTCGAGCCCGGACGTGTCAGCCGCCGCCTGGAAGGCCGGGAGCGCCTGGGCGGGGTGCCGGAGCTTCATCTCGCTTTCGCCGACGACGAGGAGTGCCTCGCCCCGCACGGTGTCCTCGGAGCTCTTCGCGGCGGCGCGCCCGAGCGTCAACGCGTCCTTGAAGTTGTTCTTGCCGAATGCCGCCTGCGCCTGGTCGAGCGAGACGCGGGCGGTCAGGAGATGATCCGGGAACTCCTTCCTGAGCCGCGCCCATGCCGCCTCGGCGTCCCGCCCGCGATCGAGACCCACTGCAATGATGCCCGCGTCGTAGAGGCTTTCGGGCGTTGGCGGCCTGAGAGCCATCAGCGCCGCGTACTCCTCCGCGAGCTCCTTCTTCTTGCCGGCCTTGATCAGGGAGTCGAGCGCCACGCGTCGGGCGGAGGCCGCCAGCTCATGCCCCGGGTAGGTCCGGGCGAACGCGCGGAGCCCGGCCACGCCCTCTGCCGAGTCGCCCGTCGCCAGCCTCGCGCGCGCCAGGTAGTAGCGCGCCTCGGGCACGAGCTTGTGCTCGGGGTATTTGCTCGCGAAGGGCTCGAGCACGGCCACGGCTTCGTCGGCGCGCTTCGTCTCGATCAGCGCGCGCGCGAGTTGGATCACGGCCGAGGGCGCCGTCGCGTGATCGGGAAATTCCTTGATGAGCCGCCTGAAGTCGACCGCCGCCGCGTCGCGCCGCTTGAGCTCGAGGTCGGCGAAACCCAGGGAGTAGAGCGCATCGGGGAGGAGCGGCGAGGCAGGCTCGGCCGAGACGACGCGGGCGTAGGCCGCGCGCGCGTCGGTGAAGCGCTTCATCCGGTAGAGCGTCTCGGCCTCCCAGAAGCGCGCCTCCTGAGGCTTGCCGGGAACGGGCGTGAACCCCTCCGTCTTCCTGAAGGCATCGAGCGCGGCGTCGAGGGATCCCTGGGAGAGCCGGGCTTTGCCGAGGAGCAGCATCACATCGCCGGCCCGCCTGTCGCCCGGGAAGCGCTCGAGGAAGCGCTCGAGCATCCGCCGGGAGAAGGGGTAGAGCCCGTCCTCGTAGGCCTTCTCGCCGACCAGCACGAGGCGATCGGCCTCGTCGAGCGCCCGGGCGGGTCCCGCGATGGAGGCGGCGACCACGAGCGCCGCGAGGAGCAAGCTGGAGTACGCGCGGAGGTGGTGCGCCATACGGATACTGTCAGGCTACCACGGCCCCCCCGATCGCGCCGCACCCGGGATACGGGTCAAGAGGAGGGTATTTCGTCCCTACGGTGCGCGCGGCCTTGTACAATCGAAGCTGGAGAGCACGACATGGACACGAACGCGCGCCTGCTACGCGCCGCCGAAGAACTGCTGCAGAACCGCGACGAGGCGCGCGCGGCCCAGGCGCTCATCGAAGCCCATGCGGCCGACATCGCGCACGTCCTCCAGCAGCTGCCGCTCGCCGATCGCGCGACGATCTTCCGTTCGCTCCGGCCTGACCAGGCCGGCGACGTCCTCTCCGAGCTCGACGACGCCACGCTGCTCGAGCTCGTCCGCTCCCTGGACGACGTCGAGGTCTCGATGATCCTGGACCGGATGCCGGCCGAGCACGCGGCCGACGTCGTCGACGAGCTCTCGAGCGAGCATGCCGAAAAGATCCTGGATCTCATGGAGGAGGAAAAATCGGAAGAGATCCAGGAGATCCTCGAGTATCCCGAAGACTCCGCGGGGCGCCTCATGTCCCAGGACGTCGTGGCCATCAGGGAGACCTCGACGGTCGAGGAAGCGATCCAGCACATCAGGAAGACCATCACCGAGGAGCGCCCGTTCGGCGTCTACGCGGTGGACGACCACCAGCACCTCATCGGGCGCGTGCCGCTCAGGCGCCTCCTGCTCACCGATCCGCGGAGCCTGATCCTGGGCCTCCTCGAGGAGGATGTGGTCAGCGTCAACGCGACGATGGACCGGGAGGAGGTCGCGCGGGTCGTCGCCAAGTACGACCTCGTCACGGTGCCGGTCGTGGACGACCAGAACCGGCTCGTGGGCACCATCACCGTTGACGACGTCATGGACGTGGTCCAGGAGGAGGCGTCGGAGGACATCTTCCGCATGGCGGGCTCGGATGCCGCCGAGCTCGAGCGCCGCTCCCCCCGGCAGGTCGCCATGCTGCGCCTGCCCTGGGTGATGCTGACGCTGCTGATCGAGATGATGGCCGGCGTCGTCATCCACTACTTCGATCAGACCCTTGGCAAAGTCATCCTGCTGGCCTCGTTCATGCCGGTGATCCAGGCCATCTCGGGCAATACGGGCCTCCAATCGGTGACCATGGTCGTGCGGGGCCTGGCGACGGGACAGGTCCAGCTGAACCGCTGGTGGGAGCCGCTCTGGCGGCAGATCCAGACGTCAGCCATCCTCGGCGCCGTGTGCGGCCTGGCGGTGGGCCTGATCGGGCTCCTGTGGCATTCGCTCACCTTCGGGTTTGTGGTCGCGTCCTCCATGTTCGTCTCGGTCAACCTCTCCGGCTGCGCGGGGACGGCGATCCCGATGCTATCCAAGAGGCTCGGGTTCGACCCCGCCTTGACGGCCGGCCCCTTCGAGACCGCCTTCCAGGACGTTCTGGGCGTCACGATCTTCCTTTCCCTGGCCACAGCCCTCCTCCACTGGCTCATCTAGCCCAGGGCGGCGAGAAGGGCCCATCTGCTTCGTTGGCGCCCTCGGTCGCAAGTTCAACGTACAGGAGTACGCCTCACGTGCGACCTTCGGGCGCCGCCTCGCAGCTGGACCCTTCTCGCCGCCCTGGGCCGCAGGTTCAACGTACAGGAGTACGCCTCAGGTGCGACCTTCGGGCGCCGCCTCGCAGCTGGACCCTTCTCGCCGCCCTGGGGCGCACCTTTCAGGGTTGCATTTGGGCGGGTAATAGTGTATGAATATACCAGTACACTACTACGGAACTGAGAGGGGCGGAGAGGCCCGAAAGGAGGCGGACGTGATGAATGCGTATCTGGCAGAGCAGATCGCGGAGGACCGGATGAGAGAGGCGCGGGACATGGCGAGGGTCACGAGGCTGGTGGATGCCACGCGCCCGGCCCCTCAGCCCCTCCGGGTGATCCTCGGGCTGGCGCTGATTCGGCTGGGCCGCTCCCTGGCGGGACGGGCCGCCAAGGGCGCTGCCGGCCCGCGACGCGCCACAGCCTAGGAGCAACCCATGGCGCGGGAATCCTCACGCATAGCGCCGCCGTCGGGACTTCAGGTCAACCGGAAGAGCGCCGTGCCCGTGCACGTGCAGCTCATGACCCAGATCCGCCATCTGATTTCCACGGGCGCGCTCAAGCCGGGCGTGCAGCTGCCGACGGTGCGCCAGCTGGCGGGCTTCCTCCGGATCAATCCGAACACGGTAGCCCGCGCACTGGCCGACCTCGAGCGGGACGGTTATGTCGAGGGCCAGCAGGGGCGCGGCACCTTCGTGGCCGACCGCCCCGCGCGCGAGGGGCGCGCGGCGCGGAGCCTCGAGCGCCTGGTCGGCGAGAGTCTCGAGCGCGTGCGCCGGCTCGGCTTCACCCAGGACGAATTCCTGGCTGCGCTGGCCTCGAGCGCGCCGGGAGGCAGCACGGCCAAGGTCGCGCGCCGCCGGGCCGTGCTGGTCGAGTGCAACGACGCGGAGCTGGCGCGCTACCGCGACGAGCTCGAGGCGGAGCTGCCACTCCAGGTGGACCGGATGCTCGTGGACGAGTTCGAGGCGAAGGCCGCACGCGATCCCGGCTTCCTCAAGGGTTACCGAGCCGTGATCACGACCTTCTTCCACATCCATGAGGTCAAGCGCGTTCTGCCGCCGGACGGACCGCCCGCGGTCGCGCTGCTGGCCGAGGCCAGCATCAAGACGCTGCTGCGGCTGACCGAGCTGCCCGAGGGATCGACCGTCGGCCTCGTCTGCACCACGGCGGGGGGCGGACAGAACCTGCTTCGCTCCGTCCAGTCGGCGGGGCTCATGCACGTCACGCCGGTGCTCGCTTCCACGGACGACAGCTGGTCGCTGGACCGCATGCTCGAGCGAACCCGGACCGTCGTGTGTTCCGAGCAGGCCGCCGCGCGCATTCGCGACACCCTGCCGAAGAACGTCGAGCTGATCGTGGCCGACCGGACGCTGGACCGGGCTGGCATCGAGCTGCTCCGCGACCTCCTCAGCCAGCCCGACGGCCTGCCGGCGCACGGCGGCTGAGGCCGTGACGCAGAGCCCGCCCGTCTGCGTCTTCGACCTCGACCACACGCTCGTCAGCTCGCCGCTGGACCTCAAGGCGGTGGGGCGCGAGATGGAAGCCTTCGTGCGCGAGCGGGGCCTGCCCCTGCCCCGGCGCGAGCTCCGCTGGTCGGGCCCCGAGCTGTTCGCCTTCGTGAGAGCCGAGGCCCCGCACCTCGAGGCCGATGTGCTTGCCATCCCCCAGACGCACGAGCGGCGCGCCATGGAGCAGGCGATCCTCGAGCCCTTAGCGATCGAGGCGCTCACCGCGATGAGACAGCTGGGCTTCGCCACGGCCATTTGGACCAACAATGACCGGGTAGTCGCCGACTTCGTCCTGGCGCGCTTCGACCTGCTCCGCCACGTGGACCTGGTCGTGACCCGCGACGATGTCACCGCGCTCAAGCCCGATCCCGACGGCCTCCGCGTGGTCCGCCTACGCTGGCCCGAGGCGCCCCACATCGTCATGGTCGGCGATGCGTGGGTGGACGGAGTCGCCGCCCAGGCCGGCGGCATTCCCTTCATCGCCTACCGCGCGGACGCGGCCGAGCTCGATCGTCGCGGCGTCAGCGTCGCGGCCCGCATCAGCTCGCTGCTCGACCTCCCCGCCGCGTTAGCCTGACCGGCCGCGCGGGGTATACTCCCGCCGTGGATCTCTTCGATCCTCCGCCGTCCGCCGCCCCTGCCGCGCCCGCTCCGCTCGCGGACCGCATCCGTCCGCGCACCCTCGACGAGGTCGTGGGCCAGCAGCACCTGATCGGCCCGGGCAAGGTTCTCCGCCGCGCGCTCGAGGAGGGGCAGCTCCACTCCATGATCCTCTGGGGCCCTCCCGGCACCGGCAAGACCACGCTCGCCTTCCTCATGGCGCAGGTCGCGGGCGCGCGCTTCGTCCCCTTCTCGGCCGTGCTCGCGGGCGTCAAGGAGATCCGCCAGGTCGTGGCCGAGGCCCAGGCGGACCGCGCCCGGGGCGGCAAGCGCACCATCCTCTTCGTGGACGAGATCCACCGCTTCAACAAGGGCCAGCAGGACGCCTTCCTGCCCCACGTGGAAAAGGGCACGCTGATCCTCATCGGCGCGACGACCGAGAACCCGTCCTTCGAGGTCAACGCGGCGCTCCTCTCCCGCTGCCGCGTCTACATGCTTCAGCCGCTCTCGGAGGACGACATCGTGGCCATCCTCGAGCGCGCGCTCCGCGATCCCGAGCGCGGGCTCGGCGCCACGGGCGCCACCGCCGACGTGGACTCGCTGCGGCTCGTCGCGCGGCTATCGGGCGGCGACGCGCGCGGCGCGCTCAACGTCCTCGAGCTGGCCGTCACGCTGCACGGAGGCGCGGTGACGGAGGGCGCGATCCGCGACGCCGTCCAGAAGAAGACGCTCCTCTACGACAAGTCCGGCGAGGAGCACTACAACCTGATCTCGGCCCTGCACAAGTCCCTGCGCGACTCCGACCCGGACGGGGCGCTCTACTGGCTCGGCCGCATGCTGGAAGCCGGCGAGGACGCGCTCTACATCGCGCGGCGGCTCGTGCGCTTCGCCTCCGAGGACGTGGGCAACGCGGATCCGCAGGCGCTGCGCCTGGCCCTCGACGCCAAGGAGTCCTATCACTTTCTGGGCTCGCCCGAGGGAGACCTGGCGCTGGCCCAGGCCGCCTGCTATCTGGCGCTCGCACCCAAGTCCAACGCGGTCTACGCCGCGTGGAATCGGGTCAGGCAGGACATCCAGGACAAGCCTGCCGAGCCCGTGCCGCTCCATCTCCGCAATGCCCCGACCGGGCTCATGGCCAACCAGGGCTACGGCAAGGGCTACCAGTACGCGCATGACGCCGCGGAGGCGCGCGTGGACCAGGAGCACCTGCCCGAGGCCCTGCGCGGCCGCGTCTACTACAGGCCCGTGGACCGCGGGCTCGAGAAGGAGCTCGCGGCGCGCCTCGAGGCGTGGAGGAAGTGGCGGGAGCAGCAGGGCAAGCAGTGAGGGCCCGCTCCTGGCTCGCGGCCATCTGCGCCTCCGAGCTCGGCACGCTCCTGGTCTTCTCGAACTTCTCCGCGCTCCTGCCGCTCCTCCAGCAGGAGTGGGGGCTCAGCAACAGCGAGGCGGGGCTGATCGTCTCGTTCTACCAGTTCGGCTACATCGGCGCGGTCATGATCCTCGCGACGCTCACCGACTACATGCCGCCGCGCCGCATCTACCTCGCGAGCGCGTTCTGGACGGCGGCCGCGAGCGTCGGCTTCGCCTTCTGGGCCGATGGCCTTCTCTCCGCCGTCGTCCTGCGTGGCGCCGTGGGCCTAGGCCTGGCCGGCACCTACATGCCGGGCATGCGCATGGTGGCGGAGCGGTTCGCCCGGGGCGGCCGCGGCTTCGCGATGGGCTGCTACATCGGCACGTTCACGCTCGGCACCGCGGTGTCTCTCCTCGTCACCGGGTGGGCCAATGGTCTCTGGGGCTGGCGCTGGGCCTTCGCGCTGACGGCGGCGGGGCCACTCCTGGCCGGCGTGATCGGCTGGCTCGTCCTTCCCGGGGGAATGGCGGCCGCGCCCGTGGCGGCTGCTGCCCCGCCCGGCGCGAAGCGAGAGCGCCTGGGCCCGGTGCTGAAAAACCGCGCGGCCGTGCGCCTCATCACGGCGTACGGCGCGCATACCTTCGAGCTGATGGGCATGCGCGGCTGGATCGTGCCCTTCTTCACCGCGAGCCTCGTCGCCTCCGGGGCAGTGCTCGCGGAGGCCAATCAGCGCGCGGCGCTGGCCGCCTCGGCGGTGCTGGCCATCGGCGCCCTGCCCCATCCGTTCACCGGGCTCCTGTCCGATCGCTTCGGACGGGCGAAGCCGATCAGCATCCTCATGCTTCTCTCGGCTTGCTGCTCGCTCGCCATCGGCTGGGGGCTCGGCTGGCCCTTCCCCGCGCTCGTGGCGTTGGGCCTTCTCTACGGCATCCTCATCACCTCCGAATCGGCCATCGTCTCGACGGGCATCGCCGAGGCGGCCGCGCCCGCCTATCTCGGCCGGACCATGGCGCTGCAGTCCACCGTGGGTTTCACGTCCGGCGCGCTGTCACCGTGGGCCGTCGGCCTCATCCTCGACTGGGCGCCCCGCTGGGGCGCCTCCGCCGGGGGAAAGTGGATCTGGGGCTTCGGGCTCCTGGGCGTGGTGGCCCTTCTGGGTCCGCTCGCTGTGGGCTTCAAGGAGTTCACGCGCAGGCCCGGGCAGGCTTAGAGCCCTCGAGGCTACGGTGTAGTACCGACGAGGCGGCTGTACTCAGGCCGAGTGCGGATGAAGAAAAAGAGGGCTTCCCTGCGCACAGCCTCTACGGCTATCCCGGCCGCCAGAGCTCTCGCCAGGCATGCCAGCGTTGCGTCTTCCTGCCGTTGCAGAGCATAGAGTTGACAGAGGAAGAACACTGTATCCGGTCTCGTCTCGAGCGCGACAACCGCTTCAAATTCCTGCGTGGCTTCTGGATAGCGTCGCTGCTCGAACAGGGCCAGACCCAGGCTGGTGCGGGCGGGAACATACTGGGAGGCGAGCGCAATGGCCTGGCGTGCCACACGCTCTGCCTCCTTGTGATGGTCCATATCGAGATAGACGAGGGCGAGTGCGTTGTAGATGCGATGGCGAGGAATCTCAACCGGTCGCGCCTCCAAGTCCCGCAGCACTTGCAGCGCATCTCGGTACCGCTCTGCCGCGCGATAGGTGTCTGCCAGGTTGAGCTCCGGTCCACCCCATGTCGGTCGGAGAGCAGCCGCACGCTGGAAAGCCATGATCGCCTCGGAGACCAGGCCCTGAGTACGGTAAGTGAGACCGAGTTGATTGAGTGTCTCCGCGCTCTCTGGTTGCCGCCCCCCCTCTCCATGGTCGGCCGCAAGCGCAGGCACAGCCGACATTCCGACAACGATGGCAACAGTGCCAGCCGCACCCCACCAGCCTCTTCCTCTCATCTGCGCCCCTGTGTCGTCGTGGCTGAGGGTGGGCGAGCCATGCCTCGCGGCATGCTCGCCCACGCCCCGTCGTGTCGTGGTGCAGAACCTCCCCAAAACCTCAGAATAGGGTCACGCCGCACCCGATGGTAAAGGAGATGGACGCATTGAAAGTGTCGAGCAGAGTGACTTTCAGGGAGCGGAATCCGCCGGAGCCAATCTGCCAGGCAGCGTCCACGACCCCGTTCAGGTGTGGCGCGGTGAGTACGGCGTACCGGGTGTCGCCAGCTCCTTCATTTAGAAATCTCGGTGCAGTGTAAGCGAGGTTGCCGATGCTTTGCCCCCCATTCTCGTCATTCGTAGAGGTGACGATCTCTTTGGGGGACGCCAGATGCATGAGGGAAATCGACACGGTATCATCGAAACTCGCCCTATCGCACGCCACTACTCCAAACCCTTGCGAGTTGATTCCACCGCCAGAATCTGCATTTGATCCTTTGACCTTGAGCAGCACAGAGTCGCTGATGCCGTCCCAATCCTCCGACGAGAGGTTGATGTTCAATGGGAAAGTATGGGTTGTCGGGCGCGGGGCATCCCCGGCAACAGCTGTTCCCGTCACGCTGTCGCCGATCTTCGCCGTTGGTCCGCCTGCGCCGCCCTGATCAGGATCGGCACCCTGTGCAACCGGAGCGCATACCACCACCAGCATAGCTACCACCATGAACAGGAATATCCTCTTCATGCTGTTCCCCTCTCTAATCTTGCCGGTCGTGTGATCGTGTCATCCATGAGCCAATCTCCAAGCATCGGATTGCCAGGATCAACCCAATTCCTCCTTCCCTCAGTTGCTGTTACGCCAGCAGCACATTCTCCCAGCGGTCATTCCGCTGTGCTTCGGGTCTCACCCCCTTGGATACTCGCCGCGAGTCGCTCGGTGCGTAGGAGCATCTGCCGGAACAGGCGCTTCGTCAAGCCGCTATCGGCCAGCTGAAGGATGGAATATCGCGCATGCCGGATGAGGCGCCCGCCGGTCTTGAATGGCCGTTCCTGGTCGCCTCGGCCGTTCATCTATCAAAACGGAAATGTGGGTTAGAGTAGGGTGATGGCGAGGAAGCTCCGCGTGGGCGTGGTCTTCGGCGGCGAATCGGGCGAGCACGAGGTCTCGCTCGCCGGCGCGGCGTCCGTGATGGCCGCCATCGATCGCGAGCGCTTCGAGCCGGTGCAGCTCGGCATCACGCGCGAAGGGCGATGGCTCGTCGGTGGCGATCCGCTCCGTGCGCTCGCCCAGCAGGCCGCGACCAAGGCGCTCGGCGAGGGGGGAACTGAAGCTTCGGTCAAGCAGGCGCTGGCGGTGCGCGCCGGCGACATCGGCACCACGACGGCGCTCCAGCGCATGGAGTCGACCGAAGGCCTGCCACCGGGACTGCGCGAGCGGCTCGACGTGGTCTGGATCATGCTCCACGGCCCCCGCGGCGAGGACGGCACCATCCAGGGCCTGCTCGAGCTGGCGGGGCTGCCCTACGTGGGCGCGGGCGTGCTGGCCTCGGCCGTCGGCATGGACAAGGTCGCCATGAAGGACATGTTCCGCGCCCACGGCCTGCCCGTCGTGGACCATCTCGCCGTGAAGCGCCACGAGTGGCGGCGAGATCCCGCCGCGGTCGAGCGCGCGGTCGCGGAGGCCATCGGCTTCCCGTGCTTCGCGAAGCCCGCCAATCTCGGCTCGAGCGTCGGCATCAGCAAGGTCAAGGCGCCCGAGGATCTGCCCGCGGCGCTGGCGCTGGCCGCCGGATACGACCGCCGCATCCTCGTCGAGCGCGCGGTGCAGGGTCGCGAGGTCGAGGTCGCCGTCCTCGGCAACGACCAACCGCAGGCCTCCGTGCCGGGCGAGGTCTGCTACACGGGCGAGTGGTACGACTACGAGACCAAGTACGGCGCCGGGCACACGACCTTCAAGGTGCCGGCGCCGCTCAGCCCCGAGGTAACCCGGCGCGTACGCGAGCTCGCGATCGAGGCCTTCCGCGCCATCGACTGCGCCGGGCTCGCCCGCGTGGACTTCTTCATCGAGGGGGAGGCGGGCGTGCTCGTCAACGAGATCAATACCCTGCCCGGCTTCACGATGACGAGCGCCTACCCCAAGCTCTGGGAGGCGTCGGGCATCTCCTACACCGAGCTGATCTCGCGGCTGATCGAACTCGCCCTCGAGCGGCGGTAGACGCATGCAGCGCGGCTTCGGCCCGATCTCCCTCCTGATCTCCCTCCTGATCTCTCTCGCCATCGTCGCGGCGCTCACAGGGGTCATGCTCCAGGGCTACTTCGGGGCGAGCATGGACCCGCTCGCGCGGGACGGTGCCGCGGAAAGCGTCCCTCCCGACCAGCCCGCCTGGCTCGCCGAGGCTCACGCTCTCCTCGCGCGGTCCATGTCGGCGCTGACCCTCTGCGCGCAGCGCAAGAGCATGGCCGGGGGCGGCGGCTCGTGCTCGTTCGCCAACGTCGCGGGCAACGCCGGGCTCGGACCGACGGGGCTCGGCGCCGACGGCCGCTGGCAGGTCACCATCGCCCAGATCAGCATGAGCGGCACGGCGCCCGGGCCCATCGGCCAAGTCTCCATCGCCGGCGTGGGCGGCAATGTCAAGGGTCTCTCCGCCTCGCTTTTCGCCACGCCGCAGGGCGCCGTCACCCGCTGCGAGGCCTCGGGCGACGCGCCGCCGTCGAGCCCGGTCTCGGGCCAGGGCTGCTGATCGGCGTGCGCGTCGTCATCGCCGGCGGCGGCACCGGCGGGCACACGAGCGCGGGGCTGGCGGTGGCGGAGGCGCTCGCCGCAGGCGGCGCGGAGGTCCACTGGATAGGCAGCCACGAGGGCATCGAGGCCCGGCGCGTGCCCGAGGCGGGCGTGGTCTTCTATCCCATCGCGACGGGCAAGCTCCGACGCTACTGGGATCGCAAGAACGTCAGCGATCTCCTTCTGCGCGTGCCCGTGGGCTTCGTGCAGTCCTGGAGACTCCTGCGGGGCCTGAGGCCCGCCGTGCTCTTCTCGACGGGCGGCTTCGTCAGCGTGCCGCCCGCGCTGGCAGCCCGCGCGCTTGGCATTCCGATCGTGATTCACGAGCAAACGGCGGTTCCCGGCCTCGCCAACCGCATCACGGCGCGCTTCGCGGCGCGCATCGCCGTGTCGTTCCCCCAAGTGTCCGTCCCCCAAGGGGCCTCCCCTAAGTCGGGCGGCGGCTTTCCGGCGGACCGGGTCGTGCTGACGGGCAATCCCGTGAGGCGCGAAGTCCTCGGAGGCAGCCGCGAAGCCGCCCTCGCGCATTTCGGCTTCGATGCGGCCGTGCCGCTGGTCTATGTCACGGGCGGCGCTCAGGGCTCTCACCGGATCAACCGCGTGGTAGGCGACGCGCTGCCGCGACTCCTCGCGATCTGCCAAATCGTCCACCAATGCGGCGACAGTGCCGAGACCGGTGATCTTCCGTGGCTCCAGGAACGGGCCGGCGCCCTGCCGGCCGGGGCGAGGCCGCGCTACGCCGTGAGGTCCTACGTGGGCGTCGAGCTCCGCGACGTCTACGCGGCGGCGGCGCTGGTCGTGGGGCGAAGCGGGGCGGGCACCGTCACGGAGTGCTGCAGCCTCGGCGTGCCGGCCGTCTTCGTCCCGCTACCCGGGGCGAGCGGTGACGAGCAGACGGCCAATGCCAGGCTCGTAGAGGCCGCGGGGGGCGCCGTGGTCGTTCCACAGGGCGATCTCACGGCTGAGAGCCTCGTGGACACGCTCACGCGCCTCCTGGCGGATCGCGCGGGCCTGCAGGCGATGGGGGCGCGGGCTCGGGCGCTCGCCGTCCCGGACGCCGCTCAACGCCTCGCCAGGATCATCCGCGAGGTCGCCGCCCCCTGAGGTCGAAGCGCAGTGGACAGCCCTCGCATCGGGGTCGCGCCCGGCAGTGAGACTTGGCGACGGCCACCAGGAGCGCGTGGAGCTCGTTGAAGAGCGCCGGGTCGCCGGGCAGATGGGTCTCGAGATAGCGCCTGAGCGCTTCGTAGCCGATGTCGGTGGGCACCATCCGGTGGCGCGAGAGCACGCGGCGCGTGTAGGCGTCGGCGACGAAGACGGGCCGGCCCAGGGCATAGAGCAGGATGGCGTCGGCCGTCTCGGGGCCTAGGCCGCGCACCGCGAGAAGCTGGGCCCTCAGGGTTTCGAGAGACGTCCCGCGCAGCCGCTCGAAGCGCCCGCCGGCCCGCTCCAGGAGAAAGACCGCGAGCGCGCGAAGCCGCCGCGCCTTGAGGCGCCATGTCCCCGCGGGCCGGATGAGCCGTCCCAGCCGCGGCAGCGGCAACTGACAGAGCCGCCGGGGCGCGAGCCTGCGGGCAGCGCGGAGATTGCCTATGGCCCGCGCGACGCCGGCCCAGGCGGTATGCTGAGTCAGAACGGCGCCCACGGCGACTTCGAAGCGGCTCCGCCCCGGCCACCAGTCTTGAGGGCCATAGCGGGCGTCGAGAGCCGTGTAGAGGCGCAGGAGACGGCGGCGCAGTCTCACCGGGAGGCTCGATGACTGCAGCGGGCTTGGGGCTCTGGGCCGCAATCACCATCGCCGTGGCGGGACCGGCGACGTCGCCCGAGTACCTGCCCCTGCACGTCGCCCTGGCCGAGGGCTACTTCGCCCAGGAGAAGCTCGAGGTCACGCTCAAGGTAGAGCGGTCGGAGAGCGATGCCGCGCTGGCGCTGGCCGGCGGCCGCGCGGATGTCGCGGCCACCTCGCTCGACGCGGCGTACCGCCTCGGCCATGTCAAGGGCGCCCCGCCGCTCTTGCTCTTTGGCCTCACAGCCGCCGCGCCGGTGGCCATTGTCGTGTCTCCCCATCACAAGGACACCCTCCGTTCCCCCGCCGATCTGCGCGGCCAGCCGGTGGGCCTGCCCGGCGCCGGCACGCCCGAGCAGGCGATGCTTGCCACGATCTTGTCGCGAGCGGGCGTGAAAATCCATCAGGTGCCGCTCCAAAGCTTCTCCAACCGCGCGCTCGCCGGAGCGCTGGAGCAGGGCCTTGTGGCGGCCGGTGTCATGGCGGATCCCTGGGTCACCCGGCTTGTGCAGGAACGCGGCGCGTTTAGCCTCGCCGATCTGCGCACCCGATCCGACGCCGCCCGCTGGCTCGGAGCCGAGACGGTCCACGCGGCCGTGTTCGTCCGGCCCGACGGAAGGCCCGACGACCAGGAGCTCGCGGCGCTCTGCCGCGCCCTCCTCCGCGCCGTGGTGAAGGTGACCAGCGCTCCCGCGGAGTCACTGGCGTCTGTCCTGCCGTCATCTGTCACGGGCCAGGCTGGCGACTTTCCCCTGCGCGTGGCCGGCGCCAGGGAGAGCTACCTGCCGAGCGGCCGGGTCACGAAAGACATGCTCAAGGCGAGCCTCGCCCAGGCTCGCGAGCGCTCACCGCTGCCGGCGGCCGTCAAGCTGCCCTGGTGGCGCTCCACCCCGCTGCTCCTCACCGGGCCGCTCGAGCGGGCGGCCGATGCGGGAGAACCGCCGCCCCGCTAGCGCCGGCCAACTAACTTCGCTAGATCAACTCAGCCTTCACCTCGCGGCGCGGCCGCTCAGCTCGAAGAGCCACGTTCTCGGTCGGCAGCAGCCCTCAACGTACGATCCATTGAGCCCTCGCCTCGTGGCTAGACCTCTCGGCTCGAACGACCACGTACGCCTCGGGCTGCGGCCTCCCTCGGGCCTCGTCTGGCTCGTCATGTGGCCCGACACGCTGCGGGAACGCGCAAGGTGTAGGGAATATTCGCACTAGACGAGCCCCCACCGCTCCAGCAGCCGCCGCGTCGTCTCAACCGGCAGGCCGACCACGTTGGTCATGCAGCCGTCCACGCGGGCGACCAGATAGCCGCCCTGCCCCTGGACCGCATAAGCACCCGCCTTGTCGAGCGGCTCGCCAGTCGCTACATACGCCGCGATGTCATGGTCGCTGGCGTCGATCATGGTCACCCGCGTCGTCACGGCCGTGGTCTCCTCCCGCCCGGACGGCGCCTCGACGAGAGCCAAGCCGGTGACGACCTCGTGGGTGCGGCCACTGAGCGCCCGAAGCATGCGGGCGGCGTCTGCCGCGTCGTTGGGCTTGCCCAGGTAACGACCGTCCAGGACCACCTCGGTGTCGGCGCCCAGGACAATCGCCGGGCCGCCCGTCCACTCGCGCGAGACGGCGCGGGCCTTGTCGAGCGCGACGGCGGCCACTGCCGAGACCGGCGGACCCGGTGGATGGACCTCGGCGATGCGGCTCGGCCGCACGATGAACGGGATGCCGAGCCCAGCCAGGAGATCCTGGCGGCGGGGAGAAGCGGAAGCGAGGACCAGCGTCGGCTTGCTGCTCAGATTGCTGCTCAGCTGACGATGAGGGGGTTCTTGTCCGTAATGACTCGGTCGTTCGTGGCCAGGGCATTGGTCAGGAACTTGGGCAGGTTGAACGAGTGCAGGTGCGCGGCGCCGTTCCAGTAGCCGAGGGCGTCGGGGTTCATACGCGAGGCGATCAGCGTCTCGATCTCGGCCGCCGTCTGCTTGCGTGGATCGGCGCCCTTGGAGGCCAGGATGAAGCCCCAGGGAGTCCCGAAGCAGGAGATGAAGCCCTGGTAGGGCGCGACGATGGGAAAGACTTCGCGGAGAGTGCGGTAGACGGCACCATAGAAGAACAGCTCGTTGATCTTGGTCATGCCGGCCTGCATGGTCATGATCCCGTTATCCGTCAGCCGGTCGCGAATCAGGGTGTAGAACTCGGTCGTGAAAAGCAGGCAGGCCGGGCCCTCCTCGAGCGGCTCCGGCAGGTCCACCACGATCAGGTCGAAGCGCTCCTTGGTCTTCTCGAGGTAGGCGCGGGCGTCCTCGTGGAGCACCCGGGTGCGCGGGTCCTCGAAGGCGCCCTGGTGCATCTCGGGCAGGTGCTTCTTGCACTCCTCGACCACCTCGCCATCGATGTCCACCATGAGGCAGTCGGTGATGGTCGAGTGCCGCAGGATCTCCCGGACCGTGGCGCCCTCGCCGCCGCCGATGACCATGGCGCGCACCGGCTTTGGGTGTGCCAGGAGGCCCGGCTGGACCAGGATCTCGTGGTAGATGAACTCGTCGTGCTGGCTCGACTGGATCCGGCCGTCGAGGACCAGGACCTTGCCGTAGGAGTGGGTCTCGAAGATCTCCATGAACTGGAACTTGGTCTGGCGGGTGGCGATGGTGCGGGCAATGGCGTGCATGTGACCTTCGACAGGCGTCGTGGTCTCGAAGAACCACTTGTACTGCAGGGGACCGCTCATCCGCCGACTGGCACCCTGGCGCCGACCGGCTTGTGCGGCATGGGGGCGGCCTGGAGGAAGATGCCGCGCTGGAGCTCGACGACGGAGGCCCGGGCGGCGCCGAGCTGTTCGACCAGGTAGTCGGCGGCCGTCTGGGGCTGGAGCACGTCGCCGCAAGAGAAGATGTCCACCGCGGCGTAGCGGTACTCCGGCCAGGTGTGAATGGCGAGGTGCGACTCGGCGATGACGACGACTCCGCTGATGCCGAACGGGTTGAACTCGTGAAACACCACGTCGATGATGGTGGCCTGGGCGCGCTTGGCCGCCTCCACCATGGACACCTTCACGGTCTCGAGGCTGTTGAGAGCCTCTGCGTCGCAGTCGAACAACTCGAGCAGCAGGTGTCGCCCCAGTGCTTGCACTCATTCCCTCCTTTCCGTTCGTCGTTCGCTCGCGAAAAACTCGCGAGTGCGATTTTTCTGAATGTAGGGCCATGTTTTTGGCATTGCAAGGAAAAAATGCCCTCTCCGGCAGCGCTCGGCGAAGCCGAAGCGCCCGCCGCTGGCCTGGATCGCGGTCACGGAGCGCCCGGATGAGCGACCGCGGAGCCGCCACGAGGCCAGCAATCGAGCGACCAGAGACCGGCCGGAGGCCACTTTTCTCTTGCGTTCCACTCCCGAGCCGCTACCATGAGCGAAGAAAATTTTTATCGGCATTCCACCTCAATCGAAGGAGGCGAGAGGAGCGAATGGGCTGGAAACCGGTGACCAAGGCAGCCACGACGTCTGGAAGCGCTGAGGGTACGACCCCGCTCAACGCCTTCGACAACGCCCTTCTGGCGGCGGGCATCGGCAATGTCAACCTCGTCAAAGTCTCTTCCATCCTGCCGCCCGAGGCCGCCGTGGTCGACCTGCCCCGGCTCCGCCCCGGCGCGATCGTGCCCACGGCCTATGCCGCCATGACCAGCGAGGTGCCCGGTGAGGTCGTGGCCGCGGCCGTCGGCTGGGCCCGTCCCACCGACCCCAAAGCCAATGGCGTGATCATGGAGTTTCACGACAAGGCCACCAGAGAAGAGGCCGAGCGGGCCATCATCCAGATGCTCGAGGAGTCCTTCAGGGCACGCGGCTGGGCGATTCGTGACATGAAGGTCCGCGCCGTCGAGCATCGCGTCGAGCGCACCGGCTGCGCCCTGGCGGCCGTGACGCTGCTCTCCGACGACGATATCCTCTAGCGGCAGGCCGCCGATAAGGGCCCAGCTGCGCCATTTAGCTGAAAGAGTGTTGGGGCGCCCTCGGCCGCAGGTTCAACGTGGAGAGACTCCGCCTCACCTGCGGGCCAACTCAGCCCTCGTCTCACGTCGGCCAGGGGCCGCCGCTCAACTCGAATGGCGGGGCGCCGCCTCGCATCTGGACCCTTCTCGACGCCCTGCGAAGGTTTCAGCATCTACATGAAGCCGGCCGATCCACGGTTCATCGCGTGCCGGGCTCCCTACCCGGACGCTCGCATCGTCCTCTTCGGCATTCCTTTCGAAGGCTCCGTCAACCTCCGCACCGGAGCCGACCACGGCCCGCGGGACCTCAGGATCGCCTCGGACTCCATCGAGACCTACTCGCCTCTCCTCGAGCGGGATCTGGAAGACCTCGGCATAGCCGACCTGGGCGACTGCGAGCTGGGCGGAGGTGGCCCCCGGGAGCAGTTGGCCCGGGCCCGCGAAGAAATCCGCGGCTTCTGGCATCCCGGCCTCCTGACCGTGATGCTGGGAGGCGATCACACGGCGACGCTGCCCGTCATCGAGGCGCTGGCCCCGGCCATCCCCGATCTGCGCATCCTCCAGCTGGACGCCCATCCCGATTTGAGAGAGGAGTTCCTCGGCGAGCGCTACAACTACGCCTCGGCCATGGCTCGGGTCATGGACGTGGTCGCACCCGAGCGGGTGTACCAGGTGGGAATGCGGACGGGCGCCCGGGAAGAGTACAGGCGGAAGGTGCCGCATCTCTACCCGGCCCACGCGGTCCACCCCGTCGAGGCGGTCCGGAGCCTCGTGCCGCAGCTCGCCCGGCACCCGCTCTACGTCACCATAGATGTGGACGTGCTCGACCCGTCGGAGGCGCCCGGGACCAGCGCGCCCGAGCCCTGCGGGCTCCGGGCCTCGGAGCTGATCGAGATCGTGAGGCTGCTCGAGCCCTGCAGAATCGTGGGCACCGACCTCATGGAGGTCGCCCACGCATTCGATCCGTCGGGCCGCACCGGCATCACGGCCTCCTGGATCCTCCGCGAGGCCATCCTCACGTGGTGGGGAAGACAGTGAAGGCGGGAACGTGAGCGAGCAAGGGCACTACTCGGCACCCCGCTACTACGAGATCGCGTTCGACATGAACCGGAAGCAGGAGGTGGACTTCCTCGCCCACTGCTTCCGCCGTTATGCGAAGCGCCCCGTCAAGACCGTGCTCGACATCGCCTGCGGCACGGGCCCGCACCTGATCAGGCTCAGCCGGCGGGGCTACCGGATGTCGGGCCTCGATCTCTCCCCCGAGAACATCGCCTTCCTCCGTGGGCGGGCGGCGGAGGAGAGCCTCGACGTGGGCCTCCACGTGGCGGACATGACGCGCTTCAAGCTGCCGAGACCCGTGGACGCCGCCATCTGCATGCAGGACTCTCAGGGGCACCTGCTCACGAACGAGGCCATCCTGGCCCACCTCGGCTGCGTGGCCACGGCCGTCCGCAAGGACGGGCTCTACATCTTCGACCGCTACATGTGCTCCTCGTGGACCGATCCGGCCCGGCGCTGGTCATGGACCAGGCGGCGCGGGCGGGCGACGGTGCGCGCGACGTTCGAGGCCCTCAAGCACCTCAACCCCGTGACGCAGACCTTCTACGAGGACATGGAGCTCGAGGTCCACGAGAACGGCCGCCGCCACGTCTACCGCCAGCGCCACGTCTCGCGCATGGTCTTTCCACAGGAGCTCCGGGCGCTCGTCGAATTGGCGGGGGGCTTCGACCTTGTCGAATGGTTCTACGGCTTCAAGCCTCACCTCAAGCTCGACCGGGCCCACCACCCGCTCCTGATGGTGGCTGTCCTCCGGAAAAGATAGCAGGCTGCCGATAAGGGGCCCTCTGCGCTATGTAGCGGAGTACTTTGGGGCGCCCTCGACCGCAGGCTCAACGTACAGGAAGTACGCCTCGCCTGCGGGCTTCGGGCGCCGCCTCGCAGCTGACCCCTTCTCGACAGCCTGCGCCGTCGGCGACGCATTGCATCTGGACCTTCTTGAGTAGCCTGCGGCAGAGTAAGGGGCGATGGCCAGACTCGTTCTCAAGCGCGGCGCCGAGCAGCGAGTCAACGCCGGACACCCTTGGATTTACCGGACCCAGGTCGCCGACCTCAAGGGATTCTCCGAGGCCGGCCTACCCGTCGAGGTGCTGGACGCCGGTGGCCGGTACCTCGGCCAGGGCTTCTACAATCCCCGCCCGTCGCTCTGCTGCCGCCTCCTCACACGGCGTGACGAGGCCGTCGACGCCGAATTCTTCAAGCGCCGGCTCGAGGCCGCCTGGGAGTACCGCCGAACGGCGGGCCTGATCTCGGACGCCTATCGCCTTTGCTGGAGCGAGGCGGATGGGCTGCCCGGCCTCGTGGTGGACCGCTACGGGCCCGTGAGCGTGGTCCAGTGCCTGACGCTCGGAATGTTCAGGGCTTCGGGCTGGATCGCGGCGGCCCTCGGGCAGCTGTTTCCCGACGGCAGCATCCACCGGCTCGACGAACCGACGGCGGCGCGCCTCGAGGGCTTCGACGCCCGCCAGGATCCCGCTGGGCTTGAGCTCGTCATCACCGAGGGCGGATGCCGGTTCGGGGTCATCCCGGGCGCGGGCCACAAGACCGGCCTCTACCTCGATCAGGCCGAGAACCGCGTCCTCGTGGCCCGGCATGCCGCCGGCCGCCGCGTGCTCGACGCCTTCTGCTTCTCGGGCGGCTTCGCCTGCCACGCGCTTCAGTCGGGCGCGACCCGGGCGCTCCTGCTCGACTCATCCGCCGACGCTCTCGCGCTTGCGCGACGAAATCTCGAGCTGAACAGCGCTGCCGACCGGGCCCTCCTGAGGGAGGGCAATGCCTTCGATCTCCTCCGAGGTCTCGAGGCGGCGGGCGAGCGCTTCGGCGTTGTCGTCCTCGATCCCCCGCCCTTCACGCGGCGAAAGGACTCGATCGAGGCGGCGGCGCGCGGTTACAAGGAGATCAACATCCGCGGGCTCAGGCTGCTCGAGCCCGGCGGCGTGCTCGCGACCTTCTCCTGCTCGCACCACATCACGCCGGGACTCTTCGAGGAGATCTGCCGCGAGGCGGCCGGGGATGCGGGTGTCGCCGTCCGCGTGCTCCGAACCTTGACCCAGAGCCGCGACCACCCGGTCCTGCTCACCATCCCGGAATCACGTTATCTGACCGGTCTCCTCCTCGAAGCCGTCTGAGGCCGCCGAGAAGGGCCCCGCAGGGCGCCGATAACGGCCCATCTGCTTCGTTGGCGCCTTCGGCCGCTCTCTCAACGTAGAGAGACTACGCCTCACCTGCGGGCCAACTCAGCCCTCGTCTCACGTCGGCCAGGGGCCGCCGCTCAACTCGAATGGCGAGGCGCCGCCTCGCAGCTGGACCCTTCTCGACGCCCTCTTTAGCTCTCGCGGTACAGCAAAAGCATCACGCCCACCAACGCGAGGCCCACCGACCAGACGCGGCCTGGCAGGGCCGTCTCACTGGGTGGCAGCCTGAGCTCGAGCCAGCGCCCCCAGCCCACGAGCATGGCGAGAACGCCCAGTGGCATGTGCGTCACTTCGATGAGGTACTCGCTCTTGATGTTGAGCGAGGCGTGGGAGTGGGTCAGGAGGAGCGCCCCGCCGACCGAGCACAGTATGGGGAAGACTAGGGCCGCGCGTTGGGAGCGGATGCGCCCGGTGCGCACCATCCACTCGAAGGTGCCGAATCCCAGGACGAGAAGCACGAACATGCGGTGCTGGACCACCTCGGTGTACAGCATGCCCTCCCAGAAGCCCTGCGGACCGAGGGGCCAGGAGCCTGGATCGTTGCGCACCAGCAGGAAGGCCGCCAGCGCGAAGAAGACGAGCGGCCAGTGCCGGGCCCAGGGCGCCCAGCCCGTGCGGTAGAGGATGGCGAGGGTGCCCATCACCAGGACGATCAAACCGGCCATGTGGTGGTTGAACTCGCTCCACTGCCTGTCCGCATCGGTGCGCGGGGCCTCCCGGTCTTCGAGCGGCATCTCCGCGAGCCGTGACGAGGTGAAGGATGGCGCCCGTGGCGTGAAGACGTGGGCAACCTCGGCGAGCGTGGCGCGGTCGTTGACCACGTCCACGGCGGGCGGCAGCGACGTCAGCGACGCCGCGGCGAAGAGCACGGTGATACCGAGCCCCAGCTCGACCTCTACGAAGCGGCGCAGGCGCAGGAGCGAGATCGGGTCGGCCGCCGGCAGGCGCCGCACGACGAAGAAATTGAGCGCCCCCAGCACCAGGATGAGCGCCAGCACCGTGATCTTCGTCCCGACCATCATGCCGTAGGCCGTGCCGGTGAAGCCCGGGACGCCGTCCACGTAGTAGTAGGTCAGCCCGAGGCCGGCCACGACGAGGGCCGCCACCGCGCAGAGCGCCAGGGACGAGAAGCGCTTGAGCAGGAGCGCCGGCCACGCATCCCCGCCGCGCCCGTAGGCCGCGGCCGTCAGGTGCATGAGGCCGCCGACCCAGACCGAGGCCGCATACTGGTGCACGGCGTCCACGAAGAACAGCACGCCGCCGTGCTCGAGGCGCGCGGCCGCATGGCTGAGCGCCGCCGCCGAGACGGCGAGCGCCACCGTCAGCGCCACCATGGCGGGCCACCAGCCGGGCGCGTCAGGGCGTCGCCGCAGCCGGAGCGCGCCCACGATGAGCGCGCAGCAGGTCAGCACGCGGAGGGCACTCGCCTGGAAGTAGGCCGTGCCAAGCACTAGCCAGATGGGCCAGCCCTGTCCCCCAGCGAGCACCACCTGTTGGACCGTGAGCGCCAGGAGCTGGCCGGCCGTCACGGCAGCGGCCCCGGCGGCGACCAGGATCAGGAGGCGACCCAGCAAGGGGGACAGCTCGGGGCGCTGGCGCAGGGCGGGCTTGAGCACGAGGAGCGCGAAGAGCACGCCCCCGATGGTCGCGGCCTGGCCGCTGAGGGCCAGCCCCCGGAGCAGGACGTCGGCAAACCCGGCCACGGCCTAGCCTTTCGCCCGCGGCCGGTCGGCCAAGAGCCGCACAAGCACGAAGATCGGGGTGCCGATCGCGACGAAGACGATGAACCAGGGTGCCTTGCCGAAGAGCGACAACACCACGATCAGGTAGATGAAGTCCCGGTTCGCGATCGCGTCGGCCATCCTGGCCCCGGCCGAGCGCGTCGCTGCCGCCGACCTGGCCGCGCGGGGCGCCACGATGAAAGCGGCGAAGAGCGTGCTGGCGATGGCGACCGCTCCCAGGGCAAGCGGCCACGCCGAATGCGCGGAGAGGCTCCACCCGACGGCCATGCAGCTGAAAACCGCCACGTGCACGGTGTTGTCGCCCCAGAAGTCCAGCGCCGCTCCGCCGGGAGACTCGAGGAACTTCAACCGGGCGATCTCGCCGTCGCAGCCGTCCAGGATCGAGTGCAGGAGGAAGAGGAGCGCGCCGGTCAGCTGGAGCGCCGGCGCCGAGGACAGGAAGAACGGCGCCCCCGCCAGGCCTATCGCCAGGCAGACGAGAGTCACCGAGTTCGGTGTCACGGAGGTCCAGACGAGGTGCCGCGTGAGCGCGAGCGAGATCCGCCGCTCGACGTGGCGCGACATGACGCCTTCCGTGTCCTTGATGAGTCCCCGCAGCAGCCACGACTCGGCGGCGCGCAGGTCGCCCGCGGTTTTCAGGGGGAAGCGGCCCTTGGCGTCCGCGCCGCCCTCCACCACCGTGAAATGCTCGCGCAAAGTCGTGACGCACTCGGCGACGCCCCCCGGCCGGCCCGCAGCGTCGAGCACGGGCTTGGGATCGCTGGTCTCGACGACGGCGACCTGCGCGGGATCCACCCAGAGCGTCTCGGGCTGGAGCGGCATGGCGGCCAGGTCGCGCAGCCACTGCGGCTGTGGGATGACGTTGAACGGCACGAGAATCAGCCGGCAAGGGCCGGGCTCCGGGGAGACGGCCGTGGAGAGACCGGCGCGCGCCCCGGCGAGCGCGATGCGCCGCCCGAGAGGCAGCCCCGCCACCATGGTCTCGCGCGTGATGTCGGGCGCCGCGGCGGCAGCCACGACCACGAGGACGCTCTCCTTCACAGCCGTGACCCGAACACCGGCGCCGGGCTGATGGGTAGCTGCACGCCGCCGCGTCGGCTCGACTCGCGAGCCAGGTGCTCGATCTCGCAGCACAGCGCCGCCTCGGCCAGATTGGCCTCGGCCGGCGCGTCCCCCGCGACGGCGGCCAGGAAGCGCTCCGCCACCTTGTGGAACCAGTCGGGATGATGCGAGCCGTCGGATAGCGCCGGCAGCCCGGGCCAGCGCCGCTCGCCATGCTTGCCCGTGAGCACGAGCGTGTCGTCGTGGAGCTCGATGCGCCCGTCCGTGCCGTGCACCTCGACGCGGTTGCGCCGCTCCTCCGCCGCCCAGGTCAGGAGAATGTCCGCGCTCGCGTCGGCGAACCCGAGCCGCACCGAAGCCGTGTCTTCGACGGCGAAGGCCGTGTGTCGGCGCGTCTCGAGCCGCGCGCCGACGCTCCGCGGCCGCGAGCCGACCCAGGCCGGCAGCACGTAGAAGACGTGCCAGCCGTGATCCGTGAGGACGCCGCCGCCCGCCACCGTGGGGTCCACCCGCCAGTTGCCCTCGCTGCCGTCCCCCGCCGCGGCCGGTCTCACCCGGAGCGTCTCCCAGACAATGCGCCGCACCCGGCCTATCTCACCCTGCCGGATGAGCTCGTCCGTCAACGAGAGTATCGGCGCATGGTGCCAGTTGTGCACGGTGTGGAGCACCCGGGCCGCCCTGGCGGCGGCCGAAGCGACGCGGGCCAGGTCTCCGTGTGAGCTGATGAGCGGCTTCTCGCACAGCACGTGAAGGCCCCGGCCAAGGGCGCTCTCGATGAGCGGCGCGTGGCTCGAGGGGGGAGTGCAGATGTCCACGAAGTCCAGCGGCTCGCCGGCCAGCAGCTCGTCGGGCGAGTCGTACCAGCACGCGCCGGGCAGCCGCGACTCCAGCGTCGCGCGCTGGGCGGGGCGGGCGTCGGCGGCGGCCACGATGCGGACGTCCGGGCGGCCGAGCCATCCGGGCAGGTGTCCGTGGATGGCAACATTGCCGAGCCCGATCACGGCGCCGCGCAGCATGCTACTGGAGCCGGTGCTCCCGGACTATCGTCTCCAGGGCCTCGTCGAGGATGGCGAGCCCGTCGAGCGCGGTCTCTTCACGGATGATCAGCGGCGGGTTGATCCGCACCGTCGGAGAATAGGTCATCGCGGCGAGCCCGCGCCTGAGGCACTCCTTGTAGAGCGCCAGGGTCACGTCCTTGCCGAGCGGCTCCTTGGTGCGACGGTCCTTGACGAGCTCCATGCCCAGCATCAGGCCACGGCCGCGCACCTCGCCCACGCAGCGGTACTTCTCCTTCATCGCCTCGAGCCGCGTGAGCATGACGGCACCCACCCGATCGGCGTTCTTGACGAGGTCCTCCTTGAGGATGATCTCGAGCGCCGCCAGCCCCGCAGCGGCCGCGAGGGGATTGGCGCCGTAGGACGACGAGCTTGCCGAGGGGTTGGACCAGGGCTTGCGGCTGGTCAGTTCGTCCGTCGAGATCACGGCCGACAGCGGGAAGCCGCCGCCCATGCCCTTGCCGACGGTCATGACGTCGGGCACGACTCGGTCGTGGTCCGAGCCCCACATGGCGCCCGTGCGCCCGAAGCCGGTGATCATCTCGTCGCAGACGAGGAGCGCGCCTGCCTCCTTGGCGATCTGTTGGACCGCGCGGAGAAAGCCATCGGGCGGGATGATGTTGCCCGCCGTGCCCTGCATGGGCTCGACGATGATGGCCGCGATCTCGCCACCCGTCTGGTAGCGGATCACGTCGCGCACGTAGTCGGCGCAGGCGATGCCGCAATCGGGGTAGGTCAGCCGGAGCGGGCAGCGATAGCAGTCGGCGTACGGCGTCGAGTACTGCCCCGGCATGAAAGGACCCAGGTGGTGTTTGAAGTCGCTGCCGAGGAGGCCCAGGACGCCGCCCGTCTTACCGTGGAAACCGCCCCAGAACCCGATGACCTCGTCCTTGCCCGTCGCGGCCTTCGCGAGCCTCAACGCAGCCTCGACGGCCTCTGCGCCACCCGAGAACATCTGGATTCGCGTCAGCCCTTCGGGCGTTATCGAGGCGACCAGCTCTAGGAAGCGCGCGCGGGTCTCGGTGGTGAAGCTGCCGAACTGGAGCTTCTCCACCTGCCGCTTCAGCGCCTCGACGTAGTGCGGATGGCAGTGACCGACGGACCCGACGGCGATGCCGGCGATGAAGTCGATGTACTCCTGGCCGTCCTCGTCCACGAGCGTGCACCCCTGCCCGCGCGCCATGGCCAGCCCCGCGTAGATCGCGAAGCCCTGCATGCCGGCCGCGGCGTGGCGCCGCTCGCGCTCGACGATGTCCCTGGACCGCGGCCCCGGCTCGCGCATCTCGCTCATCTCGGCGTCTCCCGGAAGCGCAGCCAGAGGTACGCGGCGATGACGGAGGCCGCCTCCTCGCGGAAGAGCGCGAAGCTCGGCCACGCGTTGAGGTCGATCAGCACGAGCTCGCCCGAGGCGGTCGCGATGCAGTCGCCGCCGTAGATCTCGAGACCGAGCGCGGCGGCCGCCTGGCGTACGAGGTGCCTGAGCGCGCGCTCGTCGAAGGCGTGGTGGCTGAGCTGCTGGTCCTTGTGGTAGAACCACCGGAACCAGGGCGGCTCGCCATGGGCGCCGCCGCGGGGACCGATGCCGTAGAACTTGATCAAATCCCCGTCCACGTGCGGCTGGATGACGGCGCGCGGGATCGCGCGCGCTGCTAAGCCCTCGAGCGCGCGCGCGACGGCCGCCGCGTCCGCGGCATGGACGACGTCGCCCTCCTGCGTGTTGTGGACGTCGGCGCGCTTGACCCAGACGGGCCGCGGCGCGGCGACGCGCTCGCCCGACGTCGCGACCAGCTGGCTCTGGATGAAGGGCACGCGCGCCTCGGCGAATTGAGCGATCATGCGGGCGCGATAGGTGTTGAGCACGGCGGCCGGGCTGTTGACCTCGCGGGCGCCGGCGGCTTCCAGTGCCGCGAGCGCCTCGAGCGCCCCGGACTGCTCGCACATGAGGAAAATGCCGCGCGGCCTGGGGTCGGTCACGACACCGAGCTCGTCCGGCGTCTTGAGGTCCACCTGGAAGCCCCTGGCCTCGAGGCCCTTCGCGGTCAGACGCAGGATCTCGGCGTCGTCGCTCTCGCGTCCCGGCGAGTGCTTCTCCTCCCGGAAGATGCCCCAGCAGTACGGATCCGTCACAACGTCCCTCCCTGTCGGCTCACGAGGCGCGCGCGGCCAAGGCTTCGGCCAGCGCGACGTCTTCGGCTCTATCCACGTCCACGACGGTCTCGATCACGTCCCCGTACATCGGCTCGCCGGAGTCCACCAGCCAGGCCAGGTGCTCTCGCAGCCTGCCGAGGCCGGCCGGCGGCTCGATGCGCCGTACCCGCTCCGACAGCAGGTACACGCCTGCCGTCACGAGCGCCGGCGACTCGCCCCCGAGGGCGGTGATACGGCCTCGGGCGTCCAGCACCGCCCCGAGCGGCTTCTCGTCGGCGACGAGCGGCGTCACCGCCAGCACCGTCGCCTCGCGCGGCCGGCGGCGCGCGGCCTCCACGAAGCGTGCAAAGTCGGCCGCGCGGCACCAGGCATCCACTGTCGAGACCAGCATGCGCCCCGCGCCGGGACCGCCGGCGACCTCGCGGAAGCTCTCGAGCGACGAGGCGGTCGTCTTCACGGTCAGCCGGAGGTCGAGCTCGGGGAAACGCCGGCGGACCCATGCCGCGCAGTCGCGCTCCCGCTCGTTGACGATGATCGACAACCGCGTGATGCCCGCCGCGACGAAGTTCAGGATCGCCGACTCGATCAGCGGCACACCGGCCACCAGCACCATCGGCTTGGGCACGACCCAGCCGGCTTGCCTCAGGCGGCTGCCTTCGCCGGCGGCGATGATCCCGCCCAGCAGGCCCGGCGACCCAGAGAGGACCGGCTCCAATGTCACGGCAGCAATCCCTCCAGGTCGCGCAGCGACGGGATCACCCGGTCGCCCGGACAGCACGGCCGCCCCTGGCGGGCCGGGTCCGGTGTGAGCCAGATGTGCGCCATGCCGGCCGCCCGCGCTCCCGCCATGTCCCGGGCCAGCGAGTCGCCGACCATGACCGCTCGGCCCGGCATGATCCCCAGCGCGTCCACGGCCGTCACGAAAATGCGCGGGTCCGGCTTGCTGATGCCGACCCGCGACGAGTCTACGATGACGCCAAAGTACCGCCGAACCTGAGCATTATCGCACACCGTCGCGAGATTGCCATAGAAGTTGGACACCATGCCGAGGCGGTAGCGGCGGGCGAGCCGCTCCAGAATGGGCGCGTTCGCCTCGAAGCAGGCGCGGGCGTCGACGAGGAAGCGCGCCGCGACCCGCGAGCCAAGCGCCGCGTCGTCCGGCCGAAGTGCCTGCGCCACGCCGTCGGCGACGCGGCGAACGGTGTCCTGGAGCGTGAGGCTCTCGGGAACGGCTCCGACGAGGGCATCGTCGGCCGCGTAGAAGACGGGATCGAAGCGCGCGGACTCGACCGCGACGCCCTCGCTCTCGAAGAGGTGGTGAAAGCGCTCCTTCCAGCTGAGACCCTCGGCGTCGAGCGTCCCCCCAAAGTCGAACAAGACCGCGGAATCCACGAGGCGCCCGGGGCTATGACAGCCCGACGGAGCGGCGCGCCCGGACCATGTGCTCGTCGAGGCGCTCCGCGGTCTCGGCGCTGATGTCCCCCAGGTCCTGCGCGAAATGGATCATGTTGCGCACCTGATTGAGCGCGCGGATGACTTCGGCCTTCTCGCCGCTGACGCCCCGCTGCATGGCGGCGAGCGCCGCCTGCTCGAGCGCGGAGCCGACCGAGGCGCGCGCCTCGGGTGAGAGCGGCCGCGTGGAGCGGAACACTTCGAGCGCGAGCGTGTAGAGCAGGCCGGACGGCGACGACGGCCCTGCGGGCGCGATCGGCGTGTCCGCGTAGTCGATAGCGGGCGCCGCGGCGGCCAGGGCCTTCTCGATCGCGCGCCCCAGGTAGTCGAAGTCGATGGGCTTGAGGAGGTAGTCCATGGCCCCGAGCGCGAGCGCCTCCTTGGCGCGGTCCGCGTCCTCCTGCTCGGCCATGACGAGCACGCCCACATGCACGTTGACCTCCCGGATGCGCTTGAGCACCTCGAGCCCGTCGGCCTCGCCGAGCCGCACGCTGATGAGGACGGCCTCGGGGCGCTCCCTGTCGAGCTCCGCCAGCGCTTCGGCGACGTTGTGCGCGCGCGCGATGGTGAGTCGTTTGCCGCCGAGGAAGTCGGACAGCAGCTCGACCGTGGCGGGCTCGTCGTCCACGATGAGGATGGTCCCGCGCGTGACAGCCATCCGCTCTAGCGTCCTCCGGGGAGCGCTCGGGGCCCTAGCCCGCCGTCGCGCGCTCCACCCAGACCGCGACGCCGGCCAGCGCCTCGTCGAGGCGGGAGGCGTCCGGGCCGCCGCCCTGGGCCAGGTCCGGGCGCCCACCGCCCTTGCCGCCCACGGTTTGCGCGACCTGCTGGATGAGCTTGCCGGCCTGCAGGCGCTTGCTGAGGTCCTTGGAGACCGAAGCGACCAGGTTGACCTTGCCCTCCACGGCCGAGCCGAGGCAGATCACGCCGGGGCCCATCCGCTCGCGCAGGGTGTCCATCACCGAGCGCAGCCCTTCGGCATCGAGGCCGTCGAGTCGCGCCGCGAGCACGGCCACGCCCGCCACGGTCTTCGCAGACGCGGCCAGGTCCTGGGCCTGGTTCTTCGCGAGGCGGGCCTCGAGCTGCTGGAGCTGCTTCTCGAGCTGCTTCTGCTCGTCGAGGAGCTTCTGGAGGCGTCGCGGCAGCTCGAGCGGCGGGATCTTGAGAAGGCTGGCCGACTCGCGCAGCGCCGTCTCCTCCTGGCCCACGTGTTTCCGCGCGGCGTCGCCCGTCACGGCGTCGATGCGGCGAACCCCCGAGGCGACGGCGCCCTCGGAGACGACCTTGAAGAGCCCGATCTGCCCCGTCGCGTCGAGGTGGGTGCCGCCGCACAGCTCGGTGGAGAAGTCGCCGATCCTGATGACGCGCACGCGGTCGCCGTACTTCTCGCCGAAGAGCGCCATGGCCCCGCTCCTGAGCGCGGCCTGAAGATCCATCTCCGCCGGCGTGACGACGATGTTGGCCTCGACGTGCTCGTTGACGAGGTCCTCGACCTTCTCGACCTCTCCGTCCTTGAGGCCCATCCCGTGGGAGAAGTCGAAGCGCAGGTGATCGGGCGCGACGAGGGAGCCCGCCTGGGTCACGTGGGTGCCGAGGATCCTCCTGAGCGCGGCGTGGAGCAGATGGGTCCCGGTATGGTGGAGCCTCAACCCCTGGCGGCGGCGTGACTCGACGGACACGGCCACCTCTTCGTTCTCGCGCAGGCGGCCCTGGGTGACGCGAACGCGGTGGACGATCAGATGGCCGCCGCGGTAGTACGTGTCCTCGATGGCCCCGTGCCCATCGCGCCCCATGATGGCGCCGCTGTCGCCCATCTGGCCGCCCGACTCCGCGTAGGCTGGCGTGCGGTCGAGGATGACCTCGACGACCTGGCCCTCTCCCGCCTCGATGAGCCGCCGCCCCTCGCCGACCAGGGCCAGGATCCGCGCGGTGGTCGCCAACTGCGTGTAGCCGAGGAACACGGGCTTGGCGATCTCCGACGAGAGCTGGCGGTAGATCTCGAGCGTGCCGTCGCTCTCGGCGTGACCCGCGCCGAACGAGGCGCCCTCGCGCGCGCGCGCGCGCTGAGCATCCATCTCGGCCTCGAACTGCTGCATGGCCTCGGGCGGCACGGACCAGCCGGCGTCCTGGAAGACCTCCTGGGCGAGATCGGTCGGGAAGCCGTGGGTGTCGTAGAGCGTGAAGAGGAACTTCCCGTCGGCGACGTGGAGCGCGTCCTGTGCGTGGGCCTCGAGGTACTCGCGGATCTTGGCCGTGCCGAGGCCCAGCGTCTCGCTGAAGCGCTCCTCCTCCTGCCTCACCGCCGCGGCGACGTGGCCCCCTGCCTCGACGATCTCCGGGTACGCTTCACCCAGGATCTCGACCACGGTCGGGATCACCGACCAGAGAAAGGGCCGTTCGAGCCCGAGCATGCGGCCGTGACGCATGGCCCGCCGCATGATCCGGCGCAGCACGTAGCCGCGCCACTCGTTCGACGGCGTCACGCCGTCGGTGATGAGGAAGGTGGCCGCGCGCGCGTGGTCGGCAATCACCCGCATCGAGACGTCGTGCCGGGCTTCCGCGCCGTAGCGCTTCGAGGCGAGCTGCTCGACGCGGTTGATGAGCGGGCGGAGGAGGTCGGTGTCGTAGCTCGACTGCACGCCCTGCAAGACCGCGGCGACGCGCTCGAGGCCCATGCCCGTGTCGATCGAGGGCTTGGGCAAGGGCGTCATCTTCCCCGACGCGTCCCGCTTGAACTGCATGAAGACGAGGTTCCAGATCTCGAGCCAGCGGTCGCAGTCGCAGGCGGGGCCGAGACACCGCCGTCCGGCCTGCTCCAGGGCGCACGGCAGGTGGTCGCCCTGGTGAAAGTGGACCTCCGAGCAGGGACCGCAGGGTCCGGTGTCGCCCATCGCCCAGAAATTGTCCTTCTCGCCCAAGCGCAGGATGCGGTCGTCGCTCATGCCGGCGACCTTCTTCCACAGGGCGAACGCGTCGTCGTCATCGGTGAAGACGGTCGCCTTGAGCCGGCCCTCCGGCAGCCCCCACTTCGCGGTGAGAAGCTCCCAGCAGAACTTGATCGCGTCCTCCTTGAAGTAGTCCCCGAAGGAGAAGTTGCCCAGCATCTCGAAGAAGGTGTGATGCCGCAGCGTGCGGCCGACGTTTTCCAGGTCGTTGTGCTTGCCGCCCGCGCGGACGCACTTCTGGGCGGTGGCGGCGCGCACGTAGTCGCGGCGCCCCTCGCCGAGGAAGACCTTCTTGAACTGGACCATGCCCGCGTTGGTGAAGAGCAGCGTCGGGTCGTTGGCGGGCACGAGGGGCGACGAGCGCACCACCGCGTGCCCGTGGCTGCGGAAGTACTCCAGGAAGCTCTGGCGAAGCTCGTTGCCCGTCATGGCCATGGCGTCATTATACCGGGGCTCAGTCGGCCGGTGCGTCCACGTCGGGGCGCATCCCGGTGAGCGCCGCGAGCGTCCGCATCACGACCACCGGCGGGTACCCGCGGCGCACGAGGTAGTCGCGGAGTCGCGGCGCCGCCCGCTCGCGCCCGGACCGCAGCAGGGCCGGCAGCCGGCGGCGCCCGGCCTCGAGGCACCGATTCGCCTCGGGCGCCTCCTCGAATGCGGCGGCAACCGCCGCTGCGATCACGTCGCGGGAAATGCCCTTCTGGAGGAGCTCCTGGCGGAGGCGCCGGCTGCCGACCCGGCGGCCGCGCGCGCGCGACTCGGCCCAGAAGCGCGCGAAGGAGGCATCGTCCACGTAGCCTCGCGAGACCAGCTCGGCGACGACCTCGCGGGCCACCTCGTCGGGCGCCCCGCGACGTCTGAGCCGGCTGGCCAGCTCGCGGGCGCTCCACGCTTTGCGGGCAAGAAGGTCGAAGGCCGCCAGCTTGGCGGCCTTGGCGTCCAGCTCCCGCCGCTCCCGGGGCCCGCGCACCGGGCGGCGGCCCCGCGGCGACATGCCCTCAGGCCCGCTTGGCGGGGCCGGGCAGCCTGCCGACGGTGGGCGCGCCCACGAAGCCGGGGCTGCCCGGCTCCCAGGTCATCTCACCGGTCGAGAAGATGCCCTTAACCTTGAGGTCGAAGTCGTCAGGGTTGGTCGCGGCGTCACGCGCCGTCTCGTAGGTCACGAGCTCCTGGCGGTAGAGGCCGAGCAGCGACTGGTCGAAGGTCTGCATGCCGTACTGCGCCTGCCCAGCCCCGATAATGCTCGGGATCTGCGTGGTCTTTTGGGGATCGCGGATGGAATCGCGGATGAGTCCGGTGGCCACCATCACCTCGACCGCGGGCACCCGGCCCTTGCCGTCGGCGCGAACGACGAGACGCTGGGAGATAACGCCCTCGAGCACACCCGAGAGCTGGCTGCGGATCTGGTCTTCCTGGTGGGGCGGGAAGATCGAGATGATGCGGTTGATGGTCTCCGAGGTGTTGAGGGTATGGACAGTCGAGAGCACGAGGTGGCCTGTCTCCGCGGCGTGCAGCGCTACCTCCATGGTCTCGGCGTCGCGCATCTCGCCGACGAGGATGATGTCCGGGTCCTGGCGGAGGGCGGCGCGCAGCGCCTGCGCGAAGCTCGTCGAGTCCTGGCCGATCTCGCGCTGGCTGATGACGCACTTCTTGTCCTCGTGCACGAACTCGATCGGGTCCTCGATAGTGACGATGTGGTCGTTGCGCGTCCGGTTCATGAAGTCGATCATGGCCGCCAGCGTCGTGGTCTTGCCCGAACCGGTGATGCCGGTGACCAGCACCATCCCGCGCCGCTCAAGGGACAGCCGCTCGAGCACCTTGGGCAGGTGCAGCTCCTCGAAGGCCGGGATGCGCTCGGGGATGTGGCGGAGCACGGCGCGCACGTCGCCCTGGCAGAGGAAGACGTTGATGCGGAAGCGACCGACGCTCGGAACCGTGTGGGCGAGGTCCATCTCCTCGCCTTCCATCAGTGCGTTGTAGCGGATCTCGCCCAAGAGCGTCATGGCCGTCTTGCGCATGAAGTCGCGCGTGACCGCCGGCAGGTCGTCCTGTGTCTCCAAGTGGCCGTGCACCCGCACGATGGGGCGCGAGCCGGACTTGAGGTGCAGGTCGGAGGCGCTGCGCTTCACGCACTCGGTCAGGAGCTGATGGAAGTCCATGGGCGCTCCTATTTGACCACTTTCTGGGGCTCTGCCGGCGCCGGCGCGCCGCCGACCGGCCGCAGGCCCAGGGCGGCCCGCACCTTGACCTCGAGATCCGCCATGAGCTTGGGGTTGTCTCTGAGGTACTTCTTGGCGTTCTCGCGTCCCTGGCCGATCCGCTCGGTCTTGTACGTGTGCCACGTGCCGGACTTCTCCACGAGGTTTTGCTCGACCGCGGCGTCGAGGACGGAGCCTTCCCGCGAGATGCCTTCGCCGTAGATGACGTCGAACTCGGCTTCGCGGAACGGCGGCGAGAGCTTGTTCTTCACCACCTTGACCTTGGTGTGCACACCGATCGACTCGGTGCCGTTCTTGATCGTTTCCTGCCGCCGGATGTCGAGACGGATGGACGAATAGAACTTCAGCGCGCGGCCGCCCGTCGTCGTTTCGGGCGAGCCAAACATAATGCCTATTTTTTCGCGGATCTGGTTGATGAAGATCACCGCGCCGCCCGAGCGCGCGATGGCCGCCGTGAGCTTCCGGAGCGCCTGGGACATGAGCCGCGCCTGCAGGCCAGGCAGCGAGTCCCCCATGTCGCCGTCGAGCTCGGCGCGCGGGACCAGCGCCGCGACCGAGTCGATCACGATAACGTCCACGGCGTTCGAGCGCACCAGCGTCTCGGCGATCTCCAGCGCCTGCTCGCCCGTATCGGGCTGCGAGATCAGGAGCTCGTCGGTGTTGACGCCCAGCTTCTTGGCGTAGATCGGGTCGAGGGCGTGCTCGGCGTCGATGAAGGCGGCCGTCCCGCCCATGTGCTGGGCCTCGGCGATGATGTGAAGCGCCAGCGTCGTCTTACCGGAGGACTCCGGGCCGTAGATCTCGGTCACGCGGCCGCGCGGGATGCCGCCGATGCCGAGCGCGACGTCGAGAGACAGCGCTCCCGTGGGAATGACGGAGATCTCGTCGAACACGCCGCCCTGGCCCAGGCGCATGATGGCGCCCTTGCCGAACTGCCGGTCGATGGACGCGATGGCCAGGTCAAGGGCCTGACGGCGATCGCTCTTCGCTACTTCAGCCATGGGTAATCCTCCGGAGGCGCGCAAACGCCCGATTCGACGAGTAGTTAGAGCATTGTAGGGGCCCGCGAGCCCCAAAGTCAATTAAGACCCGTCACCCAGGGTATCGTGACGCCGCCGCGGGCGCTGTCAATGTCCCGAATGCGATACGGATGGAGGCCTCAGAGCTCGTAGTGAGAGACCAGGGGGAACGAGGCGATGCTGGTATAGCGGGCGCCCGACGGATAGAGGTCGCTCCGCATGAGCGAGATGGCATCGACCGGGATGGTGCCGAAGCTCACGGTCGCCCCGCGGGCCAGAGACGAGCGGATCTCGGCCATGCCCTCGCGCCGCGAGCGTCGCTCGTCCATGACGCGCCCGATGGTCACGTGCGCCTGCCAGGCGCGCGTTTCGAGCGGGAACCCGTGGCTCTCGAGCGCCTGGGCCACGCGTCCCTGGAGCTTACGCACCTCGGCGCTGCCCTCCGAGATGCCCACCCAGATCGTGCGCGGGTGCTCGAGGCCGGGGAAGGCACCGAGTCCCCGGAGACCCATGGTGAAGGGCCCGATGCCCTGGACCCCTTCCTCGAGTACGGGCTTGATCCCGGCCAGCTGCTCCTCGGTCTGGTCGCCGAGGAAGCGCAGCGTGACGTGCAGGTTGTGCGGGGGCACCCAGGCGACGACGCGGGAGAACGGCCGCAGCTTGTCGACCTCCGCCGACAGGGCTCGCCTGACCTGGTCCGAGAGGAGGACGGCGACGAAGGTGCGCGGCATCAGCGCGCCAGGCGCCGGCGCAGCATGTCGAGCGCCGCCTGGGAAGACTGCCATTTGATCGCGGCCCGGCCGCCGGTGAAGCGGTGGCGGCGGACCTCCACGCCTTCGGGAGCGGCGCACGCGAGATACACCGTCCCCACCGGCTTCTCGGCGCTGCCGCCATCGGGGCCCGCTATGCCAGTGACGGCGAGCCCGCACGGCGAGCCCGACGCTCGGCATATGCCCACGACCATGGCCTCTGCCACGGGCGCGCTCACCGCGCCGTGGGCCCGGAGGAGCGCCTCAGGCACGCCCAGCAACTCCTCCTTGGCGCGGTTCGAGTAGACGATGACGCCCCGCTCGACCCAGCGTGAAGATCCCGCGATATTGGTCAGGCGATGGCCGAGAAGGCCGCCCGTGCACGACTCGGCCACCGAGACCGTCAGACCCCCGTCGAGCAGCAGCCGGCCGACCACGGCCTCGAGCGTGTCCTCGTCCTGGCCGTAGCAATCGAGGCCGAGGGCCGCGCGCACTTCGGCCTCGACCGGCAGGAGGGCGGATTCCGCGAGGGCAGCCGTCGGGCCGCGGCCGGCCAGGCGCACGTGAACATCGCCTCCGACGGGCACGCAGGACACGGCGACCTCGCCCTCCTTGCCAAGCCAAGAGCCCAGGCGCTCCTCGGCGTCCGCCAGGCCGAGCCCCGTCGTCAGGAGCACGCGCTGCACCACCGCTCCGTCGGCGGAGAGAGAGCCGCGCGACTCGAGAAAGTCGCCGGTCATGTCCGCCAGGTGAGGCGAGCCCAGAGGCAGGACGACGATGATGCCGCTCTTCCTCTCGAGGGACCAGCCGTCCCAGCCGTCGGGCGCAGACGGCAGGAGGAGGGCGCCCTTGGGGAGAAGCGCGAGGCGGTCCAGCCGCCGGGGCATGGCCTGCCCGCGCTTCGCGAAGGCAGCCTCGAGCAGGGCCAGCCGCTTCTCGTTGAGGACCAGCCGCGCGCCCGTCAATCGCGCGACCAGGCGAGGCACGAGCTCGCCCGCCGAGCCGCCGGGCTGCGCAAGCACCACCAGGAGCCCGCCCGCCTCGAGCGCGCCGCGCAGCGCGGCCTCGAGCGCCGCCTCGCTCTCGTCCACCACCTGGCGCGAGGCGACCTGGACGCCCGCGGAAGCCAGCGCGCGTGCCACGGTGCGGGCCGCCGTGTCGTCGGCCGCGCCGTCCGCGACCGTGAGGACCCACGCCGCGCTCACGCGGGCACCCCGAAGAGCATTCGCGCCCCCATCAGCAGGACGAGCGCGTAGAGGCCGGCGATCAGGTCATCCACCATGACGCCGAAGCCGCCGCGAAGGGCCTGGCTCTCGCGGGCGGGGAAGGGCTTCCAGATGTCGAAGAGGCGGAAGAGAAAAAAGGCCGACACG